>CXPH01000063.1_pt1 | contig 4740 bp, 5 predicted proteins | sample 591581 | NCBI WGS metagenome assembly CXPH01 (sample SAMEA3491264, study PRJEB9169) | human gut metagenome | biome: ENVO:mammalia-associated habitat; material: ENVO:feces | place: Bangladesh | collected 2010-04-07 | reverse complement strand
AAGGAGCTCATATACCGGGACCACCACACCGGCCTGGAACAACCACGCTCCGACCTCAACGACTATGTGTGGTGGTCCGACGACCAAAGGCTCCGCTCCACCCCCGGATACCGGAGCCCCAACGAATTCACACAACAAGGACTCGTCCTCTAAAGAATTGCCCAACACACCGTTGCCAATCCAGATGCCGAACGTCCCGACGGGACGGCGGCCGTGTCATCAAAGCGACCGCACGAACTCTCCGCCCGGAAGCGGACGGCGCTGATTTTGGAGGACCCATCGGCCGTGGCATTCCCGGGCCCGGAACATGCCATGGGGTTTGCGAACCCCGGGCGACGCCGCATGGCCTTCCCGTTCCCGCGCCACGGGCGGCGGCATGGTTCATGGCGCCGACGGTGGGTCCGTCCGCACGCGGAGCGCTTCCATGCCTCGCTGACGGATGGTGGCGACCCCCACGGAGAGGAGTATTGTTTCATTTGTAGATAACATTGTTACACAGTAGGAGAACATTGATATGCAATCTGAACGTTCGTTGATTCCCACCCCCATGCCGGTCCGGAGACACGCACGGTCCGGGAACAGGGGGCTGGCCCTCACCGTCCTGTGTCTGGCGGTGCTGCTGGTCGTGATGGACAACACCATCGTCAACGTCACGATTCCCACGATGAGCGACGCGTTGAACGCCTCGTCCACGGACCTGCAATGGGTGGTGGACGCCTACACGCTGTCCTTTGCGGCGCTGCTCCTGCCCGCCGGCAAACTCAGCGACCGATGGGGAAGAAGACGGATGCTGCTCGTCGGATTGGCGGGATTCGCCGTGGTCTCCGCAGCCACGGCCTTCTCTTGGGCCCTGTGGCAGCTGGTGACGCTGCGCGTGGTGTTGGGGGTCTGCGCCGCGCTGATCTATCCGGCGACGCTGTCGTCAATCATCGTCATCTTCGAAGGCTCCAGGTACCGCAGCCTGGCCGTTGGCCTGTGGGCGGCGACATCAGGGGTCGGCATCGCCCTGGGCCCAATCATCGGCGGCGTCCTGCTGGAGCACTATGCGTGGAATTCCATTTTCTGGGTGTGCTCCGTCATTGGCGTGGTGGCGCTGGCCTGCATCGCGGTGGCGGTGCCCGAGGTACGGGCGTACCGTTCCGAGAGGTTCGATTTCCCCGGCACCGTGTTATCGATGGCCGGCGTGGGCCTGCTGGTGTGGGCGATCATCGAACGCCCGACTTACGGCTGGCTCTCCTGGCAGGTCATAGGCGGCATCTGCGCGGCCCTGATCATACTTGCGGTGTTCGCGGCGGTCGAGGGGCATACGCACGCCCCGCTCATCGATGTCGGCCTGTTCCGAAGGGCCACGTTCACGAGCAGCACCTGCGCGATCTGCGTCGCGTTCTTCTGCCTGTTCGGCTTCATCTTCATCACCACCCAATGGTTCCAGGCATTGCGTGGATACACCGCATTGCAGACGGCGGTCGCGACGCTGCCCTTCGCGGTGGTCATGGCGGCGGTCGCCCCGCTCGCCACGCAATTGGCGAAACGTTTCGGATACCGGTCGGTCGTCTCGACGGGACTGCTGTTCCTGTCGGCGAGCATGTTCGTGGTCACGCGTGTCGACGCCCATTGCAGCTACTGGTTCGTGGTCGTACCCACCATGGCCCTGATGGCGGCCGGCATCGCCCTGATCCAAGGGCCCGCCACGGACGCCCTGATGAGCACCGTTCCGGAAAGCTCGACCGGCGCCGCATCGGCCGTCAACGACACGATCCGTGAGATCGGCGGCACGCTGGGCGTCGCCGTCATGGGGTCCGCGATCTCCTCCGTCTACCCCGACGAGCTCTCGGACTCGTTGTCCGGACTGCAGATCCCGTCTTCCATCACGAAAGCCGCGAAGGATTCGGTGATGGCCGCGAAATCGATCCTTCCGCACCTGCCGGCAGGCATCCGACAGACCGTGGAGCAGTCCGTCTCGACCAGTTTCATGAGCGCCACGCATGCGGCATGCTGGATCGCCTGCGCCCTCGCATTGGCGTTCGCGCTGCTCTGCTGGATCACACTTCCCAAACACGATTCAGGCAATCTCCTCCAATAGACCGGAACGGATGCGGGCCACGGGCCGTCCGATGGCGTCACGGTACATGACACTTGGATCGGCGTACGGGGCGCCACCATTCCCGACTGCTTGGACACGCTGCTCGACGGGACGGAGCCCGTCCAACCGGACGGGCAGGCCACGCCCATCCGCATCATCATCCCCTTCGACTCCCCTGCGGAGAAGGAGAATACGATGCGGGAGCTCCGCATTCTGAAGCATGCCCTGCGGCACCACCGGTAGCCGACGGGCATGCCTGACGTGCGTGCGGGACGATGCCACGGTGCCGCCGTCCCACACGCCGACGGCATCATATGCGCGATGCCCCGGCATGGCACGCGGCGGGAGGACGGCACGCCCGCGCCGGCCAGCGTTCCCCGACATGTCTTGGCTCGGTGGCAATCTCAATGCGGTGGGACCAGCCATCACACCCATCGAGGCGCGGTCCAAGAGCGTGGCTGGACCTTCGACCCCACCCATCATGGGACGGTGCAGGGACCTACGGGCCGGATGGCGTTTTTCATCCGTAACGGCGGGATGATGCGGAGAAGCATATGAGGACTATTCGGAAAACGACAAAAAGCCAGCGGACGCCCACCACCGAGATCAGGGGCCTCATACTCGACGCCTCGAAACGAATCATCGAAGAGGACGGCTATGACGCCTTCACCATCCGGCTTCTCTCGGAAAAGGCGGATGTGTCCCCCGCGAGCATCTACCGGCATATCGGCGACAAGCAGGCCGTCATCAACGCTCTCATCGACGACAGTTTCCAGACGTTACGGGAGAAGCTCCTGCGCGTCACCACCGAGGATCCCCTGCAAAGACTCTACGATGCGGGAGTCGTATACCGCGGGCACGCCAAGGCGTCGCCCGGCATCTACGCCCTGTTGTGGCGATGGCATGCGGGCGAGGCTTCGGAGGCATGCCTCGCCGCCATGACCGAGCTGGTGCGCTACGGGCAGGCCGCGGGAAAGATCCGGAGGGATGACCCGCACCTCATCGCATGGTCCATATGGTCCGCCGTGCACGGATTCGTCCAATTCGAGACACGACCCGAACATGATACGCCCGTCGACGATGACGATGCGGCCTATTCCTTTCTGCTCCGGCTGCTCATTCGAGGGGTCCGCGCCCCTCAGACGGTCTCCGAGGGAACGGCGACCATCGCGGATACCAGCCGATCGTAGAATCGCCATTGGCCGCGCAACGCCACATCCCGTCTCACAGCGGCGAACGTTCCATCCGCCTTCAGGCTCACGGATACCTTACGGAAGTCCCCCGTCCCGTCCAATGCGTACAACGCCTTCGAGGCGGCCTCCTTCGCGCAGAAGGCCGCCCTACGTTCCACCGAGGAGGCCATACGCAATGATGCGAGCTCTTCGGAAGAGAACATGAACCGCATGATCCCGCCGGACAATCCGTCCGAATCGTCCACGTCCACTCCCACGGCACGGATTCTTTCCGCCGACGCCACGGCGGCGACGCACAGCGACGGACAATGCGACAGCGATCCCACGATGCCGGATGGCCAGAGCGGTTCACCATCCGAACCTTTGAGTATGGGCCCGTCATGGCCGATACGTCGTAAGGCCTCGTGGGCCAAAAGACGCGTCTCCGTGAATTCCTTTCTTCGTTTGGCCGTGGCGTTCCCGACCAAGGCCCGCTCACCGTCGAACAATCGCACGCGGCGCGTCCCCTCCCCCGAGATCAGCACCTCTGGATTGGCAACGGTGTGTTGGGCAATTCTTTAGAGGACGAGTCCTTGTTGTGTGAATTCGTTGGGGCTCCGGTATCCGGGGGTGGAGTGGAGTCTTTGGTCGTCGGACCACCGCACATAGTCGTTGAGGTCGGAGCGTGGTTGTTCCAGGCCGGTGTGGTGGTCCCGGTATATGAGCTCCTTCTTCAGGAGCCTGTTGGTGGATTCGACCACGGCATTGTCGTACGGGTCGCCCTTCCCTGACGGCGATCCTCCGATGTCGAACACGTCGAGCAGCCCGTCGATCCTCGTGTCGTCGAACCCGCCGCCCCGGTCCGTGTGGAACACCTCCACCTCGGTCAGGGGGAAGCCGAGCGTGGCGAACGCGCCCAATACCAGGCTCGCGTCCCGGGCCCGCCCGGCGGAATGGCCGGTAATGCCCCTGTTCGCCAGGCCGGCCAGCAGGCACACGTACGCCCACTCGCCGCCGACGCGCACGTACGTCAGGTCACCGGCCAGGTGGGTGCGCGGCTCGCAGCCGTCGAACCCGCGGCCGAGGATGTCCGCGAGCCCGGCCTCGTCGGCCCGCGTCCTGTGCGGTTCGGACCGTCTGCGCGCGTACGCGCCCGCATGCCCCGCCGCTTCATGATGTCGACGATCCTTCGCCTGGACGCGGTGACGCCTTTCCTGGCCAAAGCGGCCTTGATCTTCCTCGCTCTGTAGCGCTCATGGCTGTCGCGCCAGACCGCGTGCACGTCGCCCGCGATGGGATCGATCCGCTCGGTTTCGGTATGCCCGGCCATCCAGTAACAGGCGGAGCGGGGAACGCCCGGCATCCCGCATCGCGCCGATATCGGGCAGCGGGCGGCGTTGGCCCGTATCACCGCTACTTTCGCGCGAATACCGGCGCCGCTCGTCCTGAAACGTCCACCTCCATCTCCAACTGCCTGTTGCGCCT
>CXPH01000002.1_pt1 | contig 9779 bp, 6 predicted proteins | sample 591581 | NCBI WGS metagenome assembly CXPH01 (sample SAMEA3491264, study PRJEB9169) | human gut metagenome | biome: ENVO:mammalia-associated habitat; material: ENVO:feces | place: Bangladesh | collected 2010-04-07 | reverse complement strand
AGCAAGCTTGCCACCACGATTTCCCTGCTCGTCGACGTGATGAGCGGCATCCCGTCCATTGTGGCCGGCCTGTTCGCCTTCTCGATGTTTACGATTTTGCTCGGTCCCGGTACTATCAACGGTTTTGAAGGCTCGGTGGCCCTCTCCCTGCTGATGCTGCCTACCGTGGTTAAGTCCAGCGAGGAAATGCTCAAGATCGTGCCGAATGACCTGCGTGAGGCATCCCTGGCCTTGGGCGTCACCAAGCAGCGCACCATCACCAAAATCGTGTTGCGTACCGCTTTGCCGGGCATCGTTTCCGGTGCCATTCTGGCCATCGCCCGCGTGATTGGTGAGACCGCCCCTCTGCTCATGACCGCCGGTTACATTGTCAACACCAATGTGAACCTGTTCTCCGGCCAGATGACCACCCTTCCGGTGTTCGTCTATCAGGAGTACTCGAAGCTGAGCGCCAACTGCCCGCCTAACGCTGCCTCCACCTGCGTGACCACGATTCCTATGGAACGTGCGTGGGCCGCCGCTCTAGTGCTGATCATTGTCGTGCTGCTGCTGAACCTCATTGGTCGAATCGTGGCGAAGGTCTTCGCCGTGAAGACCGATCGCTGAGCGAGCCGTTAGACTTAAAGATACAAGGAAATATAAGGAAACATCATGGGACAACGTATTGACGTCAACCACGAGAACATCTACTATGGCGACTTCCTGGCCGTGGAGGATGTGAATATCAACATCGAGCCGAACAAGGTCACCGCCTTCATCGGCCCGTCCGGCTGCGGCAAGTCCACCGTGCTGCGCACCTTGGACCGTATGCACGAGATCATCCCCGGCGCACACGTCGAGGGCGAGGTGCTGCTCGAGGGCAAGAACCTGTACGACAAGGATGTGGATCCGGTGGCCGTGCGCCGCGACGTCGGCATGGTCTTCCAGCGCCCGAATCCGTTCCCGACCATGTCCATCCGCGAGAATGTGCTGGCCGGTGTGCGCCTGAACAACCACCACATGGCCAAGTCCGACGCCGATGATTTGGTCGAGTGGGCTCTGCGCGGTGCCAACCTCTGGGAAGAGGTCAAGGATCGTCTTGACAACCCCGGCATCGGTCTGTCCGGTGGCCAGCAGCAGCGTCTGTGCATCGCCCGCGCCGTGGCCGTCCACCCGCAGGTGCTGCTCATGGACGAGCCCTGCTCCGCCCTTGACCCGATTTCGACCCTGGCTGTCGAGGATCTGATCAACGAGCTTAAGAGCGACTACACCATCGTGATCGTGACCCACAACATGCAGCAGGCCGCCCGTATCGCCGACTACACCGCCTTCTTCAACCTGAAGGCTGTGGGCCAGCCCGGCCACCTCGAGTACTTCGCGGACACCACCACGATGTTCAACAACCCGCAGAACGAAGAAGCCGAGCGCTACATCTCCGGTCGTTTTGGCTGATCCGTGAGCGAAGCGATAGCTGAGCGAAGGTGATGTTGAGTCCGGCCTCCGGCCGGTTCGAAATTGCTGGACCGGAGAAGATTCGCTCCCTGCGCGCAGCGTAGTGGTTTGTGCGTAGAAAAAACAGTAAGACCCGTCGTAAGACGGGTCTTTTTGTTTGTTGTTGGGCCAGAGAGACCCGTTATTTGTCGAAAGGCTCAGTAGGCAAGCTGCTTACCGGGACTTTTCGTATCGAGATTTCCTGCATACTATCCTAAATAGTGCCAAATAGTGCCAAAATACCTGCAATGGATTTTCGGGTCGCCTAATCATAAATAGGTTTCAGGCATTTTGGGTCTATTTGCGGGGCGAATATCGGCCATCCGCCATAATCCATAAGATTCGCAGGTATTTCAGGTCGATTTATGACGCGAATTTGCAGGTATAAAGACGACATTAAGTAGATTGCAGGTATTTCGGGCCTATGAAGGAGGCAAATACGGCTCTAAGAAGTCCCTTTATACCTGCAACGCTGCTAACTAGTACCTAAATATCTGCAATAACAAAGGCCGGACTCATTTCGAGCCCGGCCCTAGATAAGTTACGGCTTACGGCAAATCAGCCTAGAACGACGTGATTCACCGCCGTCATCAAACCAACATCACAGAATCGCCATGCACACGAAGTCCAGGATGAACAGTGCGGATACGATCCAGATAATCGGGTGCACTTCCTTGGCCTTGCCCTTGCAGGTCTTCACGATGCAGTACATGATGAAGCCACCGGCGATGCCGTAGGAGATGGAGTAGGAGAAGGCCATGAACACGGCGGCGAAGAACGCCGGGATGGCCTCGGCGATATCGTCCCACTTGACTTCCTTCAGGGAGGCGGCCATCATGCAGCCGACGATGACCAGCACGCCAGCAGTCGCGGCGGACGGCACGGCGGAAATCACCGGGGCGAAGAACACGGATAGGGCGAAGCAGATCGCCACGACCACGGAAGTCAGGCCGGTACGACCACCAGCGGCGATACCGGCGGAGGACTCCACGTAAGTAGTGGTGTTTGAAGTACCGCAGATGGCACCGATCGAGGTGGCGATGGAGTCGGCGAACAGAGCCTTGTCCATCTTGGAGGAGAAGCCGTGGCCGTTCTCGAGGGCCTTCTCATCCTCAGCGGAGAAGATGCCGGTACGACGGCCGGTGCCGATGAAAGTGCCCAGGGTGTCGAAGGTGTCGGACATGGAGAAGGCGAAGATGGTCACGATGACCAGCGGCAGCTTGGCCGGGTCGGAGAACAAGGCCGGGAAGCCTTCGGCGGAGAAGATCGCCCCGAAGGTCTGCGGCAGTTCGGAGAAGGTCTGACCGAGAGACTGGGAGTCGGACCAGGTGGTCACGCCGAACGGGATGCCGATTACGGTGGTGACGGCGATGGCCAGCAGCATGCCGCCCTTGACCTTCATCACGGTGAATACGATGGCCAGCACGAGGCCGATGAGGAATACCCACAGTACCTTGTCGTTGAAGTTGGCCAGGCCCGGGGTTGCGGCCACGGCACCGCCCTTAGCGGCGGCCTTAGGATCGCCGGGAGTGAACTTGATTAAGCCGACATTCAGCATGCCTACGTAGGCCACGAACAGGCCGATGCCGCCGCCGATGGCGTGCTGCAGGGACTCCGGGATGGCCATGATGATCATCTTGCGGATCTTGGTGACGGTGATGATGATGTTGATCAAGCCGCACAGGAATACCATGCACATGGTCTGCTGCCAGCTGAAGCCGAGGCCGAAGCACACGGTGTAGGTGAAGAACGCGTTGAGGCCCATGCCGGCGGCTTGCGCGTACGGCACATTGGCGAACAGGCCCATGACCAGGGTGCCGATGATGGCCGCGATGATGGTGGCCAGGAACACGCCGCCCCACGGCATACCGGTCTGCGACAGAATCTGCGGGTTGACGACGATGATGTAGGCCATCGCGAAGAACGTGGTCAGGCCGGCCAGAATCTCAGTTGAGACGGTCGTGCCGTTTTCCTTCAAATGGAAGAACTTCTCCATATACTCTCTACTTCCTTGGGTTGTGCGAGGCCATACGCCACCTGTGGGTGACCCGGTTGGCCCCGGCGAGAATTGCGACTCGCCCTGATTGACCTGCCCGGCGCGCGTGCGGCGCTGCGCATCCAATCAGAACCGTGGCCGATTATAGCTTGTGGAGGTAACGTGAACAGGCCGGGGTAGACTGACTGCGGCAATACATATACAGGAACGCGCAGAGAGTGCCGCGGAAGGAAGTCGCGCAGTGAAACCGGCTGTCGAAGTCAGCATCACCTCATGGAAAAAGAACGTCGTCAAGTTCGGTCAGGAATACGGCCGCGTACTGCTCATGCCAGGCACTGGCTACAACTGCGACCGTCCGCTGCTGTACTGGTCTGCACAAGCCTTGGTCGAGGCCGGGTGGCGTGTCGATCGCATGAATGTACGCAATGCTTCCGATGATTTGTCCACAGTGATTCCGGTGCTCAATCAGGCGATTGACGGGTGGGTGGAGTCAGTGCGCGGAAATCAGTCCGGCGAATACTCCAACGATAATGTCGGTAGGGACGCTGCTGATTCGTCGGATTCCACCAATCAATCCGGTCCTCGTCTGCTGCTCATCGGCAAATCGCTGACCACGATGACTTACCCGCACGTGGCCGCACATTATGGGTTGCCATTCGTGCTGTTGACCCCGGTATTGCACCATGCCGATTTCGACCCATCCGCCCGCGTGATTCCGGTGCCCGCTGTGGGCGATGACATCGTAGCCGAATCCGAAGCACCATCCGTGGCCGAAGCGAAGGCGATAATCCGTGCCGAACTTGCCGGGCAGTCACACGCCGCCAGCTCCCGATATGCTGGACCGGCACCGCTGATTTGTGCCGGAACCGCCGACCCGTTCTATGATCGCGCCCGCGCCAACGCATTGACCCCGCATGTGCATGAATATCCAGACGCCAACCATTCGATCGAAGTGCCCGGCCATTGGCGTCGTTCTCTCGATTACCTAAAGGAAGTCACGGCATCCGTGGCTCAATATGCCACCACGTTGTAATCCTGCACCACTTCTCCGGGAATGTTGCGCCAATGCTGGGCCGGGAGGACTTTGTTGTGCCACTCTCCTGGGGTGCTGCCTGCGCGACACGCCCGAATTCCACAATGTCGCCGACCGCCCGTAACCTAATTATTCGTAAACCACAGACCGTTGGTTGAAGTGTGCGCAAGTGCACTTTCGAAGTTTGGTTCGCCAAGCCAGCGCAGGTTGAGAGATATAAGCCCGTCAAGGGCCGGCGAAGGTCGCTTCGCGAGATTATATTGCTCTGCCTGTGCGCAGGGCTTTTTTGTTGCCCAGCCGAAAGTTCCGAACTCCAAGTCAACGGCCGACTTAGGAAGGAACGCCATGAAGAGGCCCGAAAAGGAAGCGGTAGTCGCTCAGCTTACGGAGGAATTCCGTAACGCTGACGCCGTCTACCTGACCGAGTACCGCGGGCTTACCGTTCCGCAGATTTCCGATCTGCGTGAAAAGCTAGGCCGCGATACTTCCTACACCGTGGCAAAGAACACGCTGGCACGCATCGCCGCCAAGGAAGCGGGCATCGAGGGTCTCGACGAGATTCTTGCTGGCCCGACCGCCATCACCTTTGTGAAGGGCGACTTCATTGAGGCTGCGAAGGTCATCCGTGACTTCGCCAAGGACAACAAGGCTCTTGTCATCAAGGGTGCCGCCGCTGACGGCACTGTCTACGATGCTGAGGGCGCCAAGAAGCTGGCAGACCTCAAGTCTCGCCCGCAGCTACTCGCCGAATTCGCCGGCGACGTCAAGGCATCGATGGCCAAGGCCGCGTACCTGTTCAACGCTCTGCCGACCAAGGCCGTGCGTACGATCGACGCCCTGCGCGACAAGCAGGAGAAGGCTGCCTGATTTACGCCCTCACGGCATGAGTCAGTCGCTTCGATAATTTAAACAAACAAGGTTTATTCGGCTGCGGATCACCTACTTCGTCCGCTGCCAAGATTGAAAGGAAGCCATAATGGCTAAGTACACCAACGATGAGCTGCTGGAAGCCTTCGGCGAGATGACCCTGGTCGAGCTCTCCGAGTTCGTGAAGGCCTTCGAGGAGAAGTTCGACGTCGAGGCTGCCGCTCCGGCTGCTGTCGCCGTTGCTGCTCCGGGCGCTGCTGCCCCGGCTGCTGAGGAGAAGGACGAGTTCGACGTCATCCTCTCCGCCGTCGGCGACAAGAAGATCCAGGTCATCAAGGCCGTCCGCGCCATCACCAACCTCGGCCTGGCTGAGGCCAAGGGCCTCGTCGACGGCGCTCCGAAGGCCGTCCTCGAGAAGGCTAAGAAGGAAGACGCCGAGAAGGCTAAGGCTCAGCTGGAAGAGGCTGGCGCCACCGTCGAGCTCAAGTGATTTGTGCGGCTTAAGCCGCAATCACCAACTTGTTGCCGGAAACCCCGTATCCGTTATGGATTGCGGGGTTTCCTGCATTGTGCCCTTGGGCAGACCCTGTACTGAATAGGGGGGGCGATTTCACCCGTTGCTGGCGGCATGGAAGCTGCTAATGCGCAAAAGTTGCAATTCTTGACTGGGATAATCCGGCGAAACCGAGTAAAAGATGACACAATGGCACATAGTGTGGTTCATAGTGTGTATAGGGAGGCGGTCACGGTGAGTGAATGGACGGTGCGGATCAATGGGGTTGATCGAGTCAACGTCAAACCGGGCGACTGCGTGGAGATTGGCCGTAAGCCATTGCGTCCTCTAGCCGATGACGGCATGCAGCGTCTTGATGTGGTGGATCAGACCAAGTCGATGTCCAAAAGGCATGCCGTGTTCGAGGTGAAGCAGAATGGTTCTGCAGCCGTGCGCGATTTAGGCTCGACCAATGGCTCTTATGTGGTTCGTGACAATGGCGATTTACTGCGTCTGCCCGTTGACGCCGAGTTTATGCTGCCGTCCTCGCCGATGCGCATGCAGTTCGGTGATGTTCCGGCGGACTTCATCCGTATCGATGACGTCGAGCATGAGCAGCAGCTTCCGGTGCCTGATTTGTTCGGCTACGCGGTGAATGAAGCACCGCAGGAGCCGGATGCCGCTGATATGTCCGTTGACGACATTTTGGATTTGCGGGCCGGTGAGCCGACCGCTGCGTTCAGCGCCGCCAGCGTTCGTCATAAGGTTGACGAACTCGACTTCAGCAGTCTGAACATTGCCCAATCCGTGGTCAAGGCGGAAGAGCCGGCCACTCCGCGTGATTTGTTCGCCGATGCGATGGCAGAGCAGTCCGAAGATGCCGTACCGGACGGTGAAGCGCAGCAGACCCAGCCTGCCGCTGATTTCGTGCCGCAGACAAGCCCGCAAGCTGAACCCGTCGAACCGGCGGAGCCTTCTGCACCTGCCGTGGTGCCGGTGGATGTGATCGCTCATCCTGTTGCCAAGGTGCCCGAGACTGTATCTGGGACCGCATCTGAAACAGCAACCGAGACGGAATCTGAGACTGCACCATCCGCTGAGGCGGTATCCATCCCGGACCAGCAGCCGGATGTGCAGGCACAGCCTGAGCAGTCGCCGGTATTTGAGCAGCCCGGCCAATCCGTCCAACCTGATCAGTCCGATCAGTCGGATCAGTCTGAGCGGTCGGATCAGTCTGAGCAGCATGCTGCCGCCGAGCAGCCCGTTCAAGTAAGCGTTGCCGATTTGGACGAGACTGACACCACTGGCGTCTATACACCAGCTTTTGAGCCGGGCTCCGTGTTCGACCGTGTGAGCAAGGGAGAACTGAAGGCCCAGGAGCCGGTGGTGGAAGTTGATGGCCTGACCTCGGACGATGCTAAAACCACGCAGGATTTTTCCACGCAGTTCGAGATTGCTCGTCACCCTGAGTTGCTGGCATTTCTGGCAATGAACCCATACCTGTATGACGATATGTATGCCTGGCTCGCCGCCAGAGGCGAAGCCGACATCGACGAAGCTCTATCCCATAACAAGGGGTATCAGGAATACCGCGAAGCGGTTGGAAAGTGAGCCAAGAGATGACCCAGACGCAGGATCAGAATGCTGAAAACGGTCTGAACCGCATCCGTCGCTGGCGTGACCAGTATCGCGGCATGTTGGCCCCCTCTCCGTTGGAGGACGCGAACCAGCTGGTGGCCAAACTTGATATGACGCATGCCCATCCGTCCGGCATTGCGCAATTGTTCGCTTCGGGACATGTTCGCTTGGACTCGCTGTTCCGTGATGCCGGGGTGTTGAAGGCGGCGGAACGGCACTTGTCTCGGGTCATGGATGACCAGACCGCCAAGCGCCGTGTGTCCGGAGTGGCCGAGCTCTCATTGGTGGTCGGTGTGGCCACGTGGAAGGGCAATGCACTGCCCGTGCTGCTGTATCCGGTCAACGTCACGGTGCCCAAGGAAGAATCCGCCGCCACTGTGCAGTTCACCGGCCGTGTGAAGTTGAATACGGCATTCGTCAATGTGCTGCGAGAGCAGCGGGTATATGTTGACGAGGATTCTCTGTTTGACGGTTCCAGCTATGACAGTGGCGAGCCTGAAACCTCGGCTATGTTCGCCAGAATCACGGCGGAAGCCGTGGAACGCATTCCTGACTTCAATATCGAGCGCCAAATCGTGCTGGGCTGCTTTGTGGATCCCTCATCGTTGATGATTGCCGAAAGCCAGCGCTTCATCGACCAGCTGGAGAACGGCGAAAGCGACAATGTGCTGCTTGATGCACTCGCTGGTAACGAACATGCGCAGTCGTCCCTCAAAGATGCCGATCTTGCGCAGTACAGCCCGTTCGATGCAGATCCGCATGCGGAATTTGAGGTAGGCGATGTCGACAACACCGTGCGATATGCCGCATCGCTTGCAGCCGCGGGCCATAGCATCGTCATTGACGGAGAGTTCCCCAAAGGCACGGCAGAGCAGGCGGTAGCCGTCGCTTCGCGCTGCCTGATGAGTGGTCGGTCGGTGCTGTATGTGCCGGGAGTCGCCGAACAGAAGCGACTGTTTATGCAAGCCGTGTCTGCCAATGAGCTGAAGGCTCAGATGTTGGATGTGGCTGATGCGCAGGCCAACGCCGCCATTGACAAGCAGCTGATTTCCGCTGTGGGATTCCAGCAAGGTGTGGCCACCCAGCGCTTCGACCAGCTTGCTGATGAACTTGTGGGCGTGCGCTCCCGCCTGACCCGGTACCTGGGCGACCTGCACGGGGTAAACGATAAGTGGAACGTATCTGCTTACGAGACGATTCAGAATCTGGCTCGCATCTCCGTGCTACCAACGCATCCCGCCACGCATATCCGCCTGACCGAACAGAGCGCGATTGCCATTGCCGGCGATATGGAAGCATGGGTCGGCAAGTTGGAGCGGGCCGGTGAACTCGGCGAATTCTCTATCGGGCCGGATGATACCGCCTGGTACAAGGCCTCCTTGAACACCGAGGAAGAGGCAGTGGCAGCCTACCAGCGCGTGGATGATTTGCTGCGTCGGTTCCTTCCCGCAACCCGTGAGCAGGTGGCTCGTACCGTACAGACGTGCGGATTCCCCGTTCCCTCGACCATTCGCGAATGGGAGCGCCAGGTCACCGTGCTCAAGAACCTGCGCCGCGTGCTCGACGTGTTCCAGCCGGAGATTTTCGAGCGCGACATCGATTCGATGATTGAAGCGACCAAGCCCAAGGCTCAGCGCAAGGCTGAAGGAAGCGCGATGGGCTTCTGGGAGCGTCGTCGTCATATCAAGGAGGCCAAGGGTCTGCTGCGCGTGGGTGCCCAGGTGGAAGACCTGCATGAAGCGCTCAAAGTAGTGGCTCGGCAGTCGGAGCAGTGGAGGCAGTTCGTGCCACACGGCGGATGGCCGGTGCTCCCCACCAAGCTGGACGACATCATCACCACATTGGATGCGATGGTCAGCGATATGACTGCGCTTGACACCGTGCTCGCCACGACTCCGGCGGGCGGCAATTTGGGATCCACCGATTTCAATACTGTCGAGGTGCGTCTGAAGGCCTTGCTTGATGACCGTAAGGCTCTTGATACCTTGCCGGAACGATGCCGCTTGGAACATGAATTCGCCGGTGTCGGACTGAACGAATTGGTCGAGGATCTGCATACTCGTCAGGTGAGTGTGCCGCAGATTCGTGGCGAAGTGCAACTGGCATGGTGGACCACGGTGTTTGAGGATATCGTGCGTTCGTCCGCCATCATTTCCAACCAGGACGGTTCCGCATTGCAAACCGCATCCGACCGGTTCGCCCAGGTCGATGTGGAGCATGTGCGTTCCGTGGGGCCGATGGTATCTCAGGAATCGATGCGGCGTTTGTGCGATATGTTGTTC
>CXPH01000106.1_pt1 | contig 10032 bp, 8 predicted proteins | sample 591581 | NCBI WGS metagenome assembly CXPH01 (sample SAMEA3491264, study PRJEB9169) | human gut metagenome | biome: ENVO:mammalia-associated habitat; material: ENVO:feces | place: Bangladesh | collected 2010-04-07 | reverse complement strand
GGCCGTCGCAATGGACACAGCCGGGTCGAGGAACGGAATCAACGTGGACTGGAAGGCGTGGTACAGGTCGGACTTGCCCGGCCAGACCGTGCCGATCACGCGATTGTCGCCGTCAAGCTGGTGGAACCATGATCCGCCTTCGTGGTCGATGACGTGCTCGTCGACGTAGCGGGCGAACGTGGCGTACCAGTTGGCGTATCGTTCCTCGCCGGTGGCGGCGTGCAACGTGGCGGCGGTGTTCAACGATTCGGCGGCCGTCCAATGCATGCGGTCGGTGACCACCGGTGTGCCGTTCCAGTCGGTCGTATAGACGAGCCCCTCCGCGCCGTCCGCGTTCCACGCATCGTCCACCGCCCGCGCAAACAGGTGCTCGGCGGCGTCGATGTAGGGCCGCGCGCCGTCTCGGTTGGCGAAGGAGCTCAGCGCCCACTGCACGATGAGGCGCGCCCATTCGATGCCATGGCCCGGCGTGGCGCCATACGGTTTGAACTGGTCGTCCTTCTTGTCGGCGTTGCATTCGAGGTCCAACGACCAGTCGGATTTGAAATGCTCGGGGATACGCCACCGGTTGTGTGCCGCCCATTCGATGACGTGGTCGATGATGCGGCCGGCGCGGACGCGATAGGTGTTGTTCCCGGTGGCGTCGGCCACGGCCAGGAACGCCTCGGTGGTATGCATGTTGGCGTTCAGGCCCCGATAGGGGTCGAGTGCGGTGAATGCCGTGTCCCAGGTGTCGACGGCCAGGCCGATCTCGTCGTCCCAGAAATGCTCGTCATATGTGGTGAGCGCCTCGTCGAGCAGTTCCTTGGCGCCGGGCCGTCCGGCCAGCAGGGCGGAGGACGCGGCGAGAATCACGAAGGCATGCGCATAGCAGACCTTGCCCGGAGCATGGGTGCCGTCCGCGAACACCTGCGGATACCAGCCGCCGTGCTCGTCGTCATGCAGAATGCCGGTCAATCCCTTGAGCGCCGCGTCGGCCAGCTCGCCCGCACCCGGGTATCCGAGCATGGCGCCAATCGAATACACATGGGCCATACGGCTGGTGATCCACGTTTCGACGCCGTGTGAGGGGTCGAGGGTGCCGTCGGCGTTCAGCCAGCCGGAACCGCCATCCGGCGCTGGGAAGCCTTTGCCGAACTTCAGCAGCTCGTAGGTTTCGGAAGCCATGAAAATGCGGTTGGCTTCGGTGCCGAGCGTATAACGTGGGTTATTGGTCATAATGATTGTTCCTTTCCTTAATGAGAACATGCGGTGGGTGCGCAATGAGCATGCGGCGGGCACGTCTTAGTGCTTCACGTGAATGTCGAAATAGTCCATGACCAGTTCGCAGAACATCATATTCGACCAGCTGAACCATTCGCGCGTGTACTTGGTTGGATCATCCACGTCGATGCCTTCGTGCATGAGATGCGTACCGGCGTCGGTGGCCACGAGACGGTCGAGAATATGCGCCTTGAAATCCTTGCTGTCGCTGGTCATCGCCTCGATGGACAGCGCGATGGGCCACACATATCGTGGCGGCGTATGCGGCGAGCCGATGCCCTTGAGGTACTCGCCCTCGTAATAGTACGGGTTTTCGTCGCTGAGCAGCGTGCGTCGGGTTGCCAGATAGGTCGGATCGTCCGGTGCGCAGTACCCCAAGTAAGGGGCCGCCATCAAGGAGGGCACATTGCTGTCGTCCATGATATTGACGTGTCCCAGACCGTCGGTTTCGAACGCGTAGATTGTCTCTCCGTTGCGGTTCGTCGTCTTGGCGTGGGCTTCGATGCCTTCGGTGATGGTGCGGCGCAGCTTGCCGGCGCGTGCGGCGATATCGGCGTCATGCAGAATCTCCCCGCCGAAGATGCGTTCCAGATAGCCCATCACCACTGCGGCGAACATGTTCGAGGGCACCAGATAGTGGTAGGTGCAGGCGTCGTCGCTGGGGCGGAAGCCGGACCAGGTCATGCCGGTGTACGCCACCGGCAACCCCTTGCCATCGTTGCTCAACGATTCGGTGGGAATGTCCGTGTCGCGGATGAAGAAATACGGGGAGTTCTCGTGATGCTGTTCGGTCTCGAAGACGTCAAGAATCTTCTTGACGCCGGCAATGAATTCGTCATTGAAATGATCGGTGTTGCCGGTGTTCGCATACAGCATCCAAGCCAGCTGAATGGGGTAGCACAGCGAGTCCACCTCGTACTTGCGCTCCCAAAGCCAGGGACTGGAGAAGTCGGACTGATCATCCTTGTCCCAGGAAGCGCCGTTCGGCTCCTCGTTGAAGGCGTTCGCATACGGGTCGATGGTGATGTAGCGGAACTGCTGCCGCACCAGACCGGCGATCAGGCTCGCAATGTCGCCGTCTTCGGCGGCAAGGGCCAGATACGGGCGCAATTGGGCGGTCGAATCACGCAGCCACATGGCCGGGATATCGCCGGTGAGCAGGAATGTGGTGCCGTCGTCATGCCGTTTGACCGTGGTGGTCAGGGTGTTGGCAAAGCATGCGTTGAAGTTCTCGGCCCAGGCGGCGTGTTCGGTGCCGCACAGGTCCGTGATGTGCTGCATGAAATCCGAGACCGACTTCGGTATCGCGGTGGTCGTCATAATTCAACTTCTTTGTTTGAGGGATATACATATCAAGGGAACAGCATTATTCTAAACCGCTTTAGTTGAAGACACGCGAAAGGATGTGAAGAGCGTGGTTCTGAGTGCACCAGGAGACGATGCTTTCGTCTGCGTCCTTGCAGGCGACGACGCATCCCCATTTTCGTCTTTTCCTGTCTCCATTGGACATCGGTTGTTTTGTCTTTCTCTTCTTCTTGAAAAACCATTGGAAGAAAGAGTAATTGCCTACGCCGGTGATTTTGAATAAGGAGCTATCCTTCGGCCGCGGGGATTCTATCTTTCGGGAAAATCGGGATTGTTCAGGGCTCTTGGAGTGGTTTTGACTGGAATTTCAACGATCTTCAGTGATCTGTTTCCTGATGTCACATCCCAAAGAAGAAGCATCATGCGCATGTCACCTTCGCAGGTGCGCATGATAACTGTAGTCATACGTCCAAGTTGCGCATTGCCCCACATCATTCGCCTATGACGTCGATATCAGTGCCGGCGCTGCTGCTTGTGCTCGAGCTGGAGGATTTGGAATTGGAACTGCCGGTGCTGTTGCCGGACGAACTGTTGGAGCCTGTCGAACTGTTGCCGGAACCCGTTGAGCTGGAACCGGTAGTGCCCGAATTCGTTGAAGACCCCGATCCGTGGGAGGCATCTGAGCCGGTCGAGTTCGAGCCGGAGTTTCCGCCGGTTCCTGAATTGGTGTTGCCGTTGGTCTCCGTGCCGCTGTTGGTGCCGGATTCGGTATTCGTGTTGCCGGAGCCAGTACCGGTGGAGCCGGACGAATCGGTGGAACCAGACGAACTATCGGAGTTGGACGACCCTGAGGGAGCGGAGTCGTTCTCGGTCGTGGTGCCGTTGCTCTTCGGCGTATTGGTGTTGTCCGTTGGCGTGTGCTGGTCGGGAGTCGATGGGGACTCGGTCTGCTCGGGCGAAGGCGTGGTGACTGTGGGGGAGATCCAGTTTCGCACCACACTGTCCGTGCCGTTGCCTTGGGTGATGAGCAGCACGATGCCGGCTGTTACGGCAACGGCCAACAGGCCGGATACCACGGTTACGATAACAGCTGTGCGCTTGGGATTGCGGCGTGATGCGCGCAGTTCCTTGACGGAATACGTGTGGCGCGAACGCTGTGCAGTCGGGCGAGAAACAATCTCGCGAGGTGTGCGACGGCCTGCAGCTGGTGCGGAGGCGGTGCTGAGGGTGGTGGTCGCTTCACGTGCAGCGGGTGTGGAAGCGGTGCCGAGGCTGGTAGTAGTTTCACCTGCCGCGGCTGCAGCAACCATGGTGTTTTCGGGATTTTCGCTGGCTGCCGCTTCGACCCGCGTGGGGTGCTTGATATCGTCGCTCTGTTGGGCATCCGCCGCATCGCCGGAGGCTGCAGGAAGTTCTGTTTCGGATGCGGGTGAGGAATCATTGCTACCGGCATCCGATTCGCCGTGCTCGGCGGCGTCATCATCCGTGGAGCCCACGCTCTGAAGCTTTTCCCCAGAAGCCTGCAACACGTTTTGGTAGATGTTGGTGGCGACTGCGGACACGATGTAGCTGGCCGCGGCGCCAATCACCGAACCTGCGATGCCGATTTTCGACGCCAACAGGAATGAGGTGACGGCAGCAAGGGCTCCGGCCACGATCGAGGAAATGGAAAGACCTTCGAAAAACTTCTTCACGCATACGACGGTAGATGTCTGTGCTTGAAGGTTGCTGAAGGCCCTCTGAAAGTGACGAAATGCTTACAAGTACCCTGCAAAACCTTCACATAGAGCCTATACGCGTTGCGTATTGTGGCGCTATATGGCCGGTTGCGTCATAGGCTCAACCGGCACAACACGATTGAACGACTATGCCCACACGAAGCTATCGGTGCCGGCCGCCAATTCGAAATGCAGCTTGGCGATACCCAGTCCGATTTCCGGCTGTACGCCTTCCAATGCTTCGGCCCTTACCGTGCGGCCGTCCGCGAGCAGCGTGAAACGGAACGGCTGCTTGCCCAACGCGCTGGGCGCGAGCATCGAAGCCTCAACGCCCCGCTTGAACCAGTCGGGTGCATTCGCGTAATCGCCGGTTTCTACGGCTCCCAGTTCCTTAGCCGGCTTGCTGCGATGCGGCCGGCCGGGGCGGTTGCCATGCCCGAGTGCAATGGCGGCGGGCATACGTTCCCCTTCGGCGAGCGTCCACGCGCCGTCATGATCAGCGGTCTCATGCAGTACCACCCATGAGGTGTCGAGTCCAAGAGAGACGGCAGTCAATGCCAGCAATTGCCCGGCATGCCCGACCTTCTCGTCCAGTATGGCCTCATTGCTAGGCGAGTCAGTACCAATCAGCGCAATAAGATTGTGGACATTTTTGAACCGGCCATAGTGGGTCGGGCAGCCCCCGAATGCGTCATCGACATCATGGATGAGTTGAATATCGAGTCCTTGCTTGGCGTTGGCGGCGGCAATGGCCTCATCAAGAGTATTCACCTGTTCCGTGGTGAGCGGTTCGTCGTTGTAATCGCGCACGGCATGGCGTTTCTGCATGGACTCAAGCAGATTCATGCTGATTTCCTCCTCATGATGACGGCGACACAACACGCCGCAAACGTCACCATGATAGTGACGGCATTGGGCAATTAGTTACGGTGCAGCGAGTATTTGGTCGGTTTGATGACCGACATCAGCACGGCGGCGAAAATCAGCGCAAAACCGACCAACGAACTCCAAAGGATGCGTTCGCCCCAGAACAGTGCGGAGAACGATACGGCAAACAGGCTCTCCGTGCACATGATGATTGACGCTTGCGATGCCGGCACGTGGGCCAGGCCGATATTTTGCATGATTTGCGCGCTCATCGTGGCACCAAGGAACAGATACAACACGCTGGCCACTACCGGAGGTGCCAGCCATCCTGCATCAGGCGCGGGTTCGGTGGCCAACGCGCCGATAAAGAACAGGATTCCGGCCACGCTAAATTGCACGAAGGTGACGGCAATCGGATCAAAACGCTTGGTATAGACGCCCAGGCAGGTCAGGTTGAAGGAGAAAATAACCGCCGTGGCGATGGTAAGCCAGTCGCCGGAACTCAAGGAGAGCGAGCCTCCCGGCTTCAACGACACGAAACCAACGCCGATCAGGCAGATCACGCCGGCGACCAGATTGATGGCTTTCGGCTTGGTTTTGGAGATAATCCATGTGGCGAATGGGGTAATGACGCAATAGGCAGCCGTCAGAAAAGCGCTGCGACCCGGTTCTATGGTCTGCAATCCAATGGTCTGCGTGATCATCGTGCCCCAATAGGTCAGCCCGACCACCAGCGCCGGCACGATGATCTTTGGCGTCAGGTACGGCACGATGTGCTTGTGGAATAAAGCCAGCATGCACATGCAGGCGCCGAACATGCGAAGGGCCATCAGCCATTGCGCCGGGATCGCCGTCATGGCGAATTTGGCGAGCAGATAGCTGCCTCCCCACAGCGCAGCGCAGGCCAGCAACATCAGACGGGCGAGATTCGGCGGAAAACTACGTGACCAACGACTACGCAGCCGGTTGCAGCGCTCGACCAAACCCATCACACACTCACCTTAGAAAAACGGAAAACTTGTGGCTCTCTCGGCTTTCAGATTACGGGAACTACCAGTCAAAAAAGAGGATTCTGCGAGCCTTGCGCTCCGGCGGTGAACGGCGAATGAAAGCAGTGCGAAGGTGAGGTTACTCACAGCGAACATCCGTGCCGGCAGCGAAGAAAACCACTATCCTTAAGAGTGGAACAACACGTCGTACTCATACCCATGAAAGGATTCGACATGGCAGTCATCACTCCGGAAATCAAGGAATTCATCCAGAACAACCTCGGCTGGATCACCACCATCTCCAAGGACGGCGAACTGGATCTCGGCCCGAAGATGTCCCTGTTCGTGCTGGACGACACCCACATTGCCTACCACGAGCGCACCGCTGGCCAGCACTACGAGAACCTCAAGAACGGCTCCCCGCTGGTCATCGCCTTCGCCAACCTCGAGAAGAAGCAGGGCTACCGCTTCCGTGGCAACGTGGTGCTGCACGTTGACGACGATATCTACAACGAGCAGGTCAAGGTCGCCGAAGAAAAGGGCACCAAGAAGCCGGCCGTGATTCCGGTGCTCGAAGTCACCGAAATTCAGAACCTGGCTTCCGGTCCGACCGCCGGCAAGACCATCGCCAAGGACTGATTGGTTCCTTCCGCTGGGGCAGACTACACCTGTTCTCTCTCAGTCTCGCTTCGCGAGCTAGCTCCCTCATCAGAGGGAGCTTTATTGTTTCTGGGTGCGTAGGACGAGGTGCCGGCCTTGCGCATCCGTGGTGGCAAACAGATAGGTGTGGCCGCCGTCCTTGAGTTTGAGTTTGTTGCGCAATTGCGTCACGGAAAGCGGGAAGTTGCGCACGGCGATATTCGCATGCGTAAGTCCGGCCAAAGCCTGCTTCAGCTCCCGTTTGTTCATCGTGGCGATTGATTCGATGGCGAACGATCGTCCGGGGAATCCATCAACGGGTTTTGCTGATACGAAGAGATGACTGTTCGGTCCAATCGGGTGAACGTCGAATCGTTGGCTGATCACAGCGAAACAACCGGCCTTCATGATGGAGGCATTGGGCTCGTAAAGATACTGCCAACGGTCGGCTCCGATAGCACCTGTGCGAGTGCCGGCCAATGGCTCTTCGCCATCACTGCTGGCATGCGCAATACCGTCGGCATCCTCGGTACTACCATGGTTCGCCTCATATTCCAATATTTGCTCATCGTTGACGCATACCACGCGAGGCGCCGCGCAGCGTTCGCGCTCCAGCACGAGCAGCAGTTCCTTGCATTCGTTGCCGGTGGAGATGATATGCACCTCGTGCACCGCGCCCGCAAAATCATTGACGGTCTTATGCCAATCAAGCATGGGGGAGAGCTTGACCATGACGAGGGGAGCCTTGACAAGCAACAAGTCCTGCAAGGCCAGTACATCAGGCGTGCAGTCGGCAATCGCATACGTGCGTGAGCCGTGATCGTCACGGCGCGCCGGATCTAGAAAAATCATGGAAACCGGGGCAAGCTGCCTCAACACCGCCGTGGAATCGTCATTGATGACCTCGGCGTGAGCAAGCGCAAGCAGCGGAAAATTATGACGGGCGATATCGCAAAGATTGGATTGCCGCTCCACATAGGTGGCATGGTCGAACACCCGAGCCATATACGAGAAATCAACGCCGAACCCACCGGTAAGGTCAACCAGAGAAGTCGAGTCGGATGCATCAGCATCAGCGAGCTGGTTTTCCAGCAAATGTTGGGCGAGCCGAGCCTTGTACTGGGCAGTGAACTGTGAAGAACACTGTTCCATAGGCACTTGCGGAGGGAAAATCAGGCCATCGCAAGCCGCCCAATCAGGCAATTTCACCGAAGCGCGTTGCCAGCCAGCTATTTGCTCCAAGGCAAACGACAGATCAATGCCATCGCCACGTTTGGCATGCAAAGCCACATCGCGCACATCCTCACAGCGATGCTTGGCGATAAACGCCCAGGTCGACTCAGAAATCTCCATGCGGCCATTCTAGGGGTCATGGTGAGATGAATACGTCAGACATCCGCAACAAACGAGGTGACAGGCCAATGATTGATGAAGTGATGATGCTGCGCCACGGCCGCACCCAATACAATCTCGAACATCGTTTGCAAGGCCAAATCGATGTGCCGCTCGACATCGTAGGCCAATGGCAGGTCGACCAAACCGGATTCGCGCTCGCCTCACGCTATTACTGGGCCAAGGTAAACCGTCTGGCCTCTCATCCCGAAGCCATCGCGCAGCCCGGACCGGATGCCGCGGAACGTACCGATATTCACCAATATGAGGAAGCTCCGGCAGCCGGCCGGCGCATGGTGGTATTGACCAGCGATCTGTTTCGCGCGCAACAGACCGCTCACGCCTTTGCAGATGTGCTGGGATTGCCGGTGGTCTGCGATCGCCGTCTTCGCGAACGCAGCTTTGGTGAATGGGAAGGCCTGACCCGCGCTGAGATCAAAGCCGTGGCCGCTGAGGACTACGCCTCCTGGAAGCACCACACTGGCGGGGAAACCAAACACGGGGTGGAAAGTCGCGCCGAAGTCGGCAAGCGCGGAGCCGACGCAGTGCGCGCATTGGTCTGTGATTCGGCTTATGCGGATGACACGCCCACCACGCTTATGCTGGTCACCCATGGCTCATGGATTACCGCCACCATTGCCAATCTGCTTGATCTGGACCCTGACGGTATGAACGCGCTTGGTGCCATGCGCAACGCCTGTTGGTGCCGACTGAAAGTGCGTCACAGTGTCAATGGCCAATCGACGGAGCAGCCACTGTGGGAGCTGGAAGAATACAACAAGGCGCCCGCCATTGCCGATTGCGCAGACTGGGAGAACGGGCCCGCCGACCTGCGCGGACCGCACATGCCAGGCTGGCAGCCGATTGTGTGGTGACCGGATACGTTAGTCGCCATATCCGCATGGCACAACCGCATATCGGCTGTTGGCGTGGGGACATGGAACACAGTATGAACGCGTTCGCCGCAAATTCAAACGGTAGGTTTAGACTATTCTCGGTTTGGAACCGTACAGCGATAGAACAGTAGGAAAGCGCGAAAGGCGGGTGAGACGACATGCTGAGAATCTTCAGCTCGATCAATGGCCAAGTGGAGCAGATCGAGAAACCGGAGAACGGCTCTTGGCTGTGTCTCAGTGAACCCACCGATGTGGAACTTGCCACCGTCGCCTCGCAAACCGGCATCGATCTGGCTGACCTGCGCGCCCCCCTGGATGACGAGGAACGTTCACGTGTGGATGTCGAAGACGAATACACGATGATCATCGTCGATATTCCCACCGTGGAAGAACGCGGTGGCCGTGACTGGTATGAGACCATCCCGTTGTCGATTATCGTGACCGAGAATCTCATCATCACCGTCTGCATGCAGGACACCCCCGTGCTTCATCCGTTCATGGAAGGCACCATCCGCGGCTTCAACACCTTCATGCGCTCGCGGTTCATCCTGCAGATTCTGTACCGCAACGCCACCATGTACCTGCGTTACCTGCGTATCATCGACCGCGAAAGCGACAAGCTCGAATTGAAGCTTCGCCACTCCATGCAGAACCGTGAAATCGTGATGCTCATGGAGCTGAGCAAGACCTTGGTGTACTTCACCACGTCACTGAAATCGAATGAAATCGTGATGGAGAAGCTCACCACGTTAAGCCGAATCAAGCAGTATCCGGACGATGAGGATCTGCTTGACGACGTCATCACCGAAAACAAACAGGCTATCGAGATGGCCAACATCTACAGCGGCGTTCTTGCGAACATGACCGATGCATTCGCCTCGATCGTGTCCAATAACCTGAACAATGTGATGCGCATCTTCACCATCATCTCCATCACGTTGTCCATTCCGACCCTGATTTTCT
>CXPH01000024.1_pt1 | contig 12250 bp, 9 predicted proteins | sample 591581 | NCBI WGS metagenome assembly CXPH01 (sample SAMEA3491264, study PRJEB9169) | human gut metagenome | biome: ENVO:mammalia-associated habitat; material: ENVO:feces | place: Bangladesh | collected 2010-04-07 | reverse complement strand
CGCCTTGCCCTCGGATATCCAAGCCTGGCCGTTCATCCCAATCGTAGTGTCGGCAACACCATGGTTCACCTTGCTTGCCCTGCTTGCACTGTTGCTGGCCATGCCATGCGCGAACAATACGATGGCCGTGCCTTGCCCTACACCGCAGCCATGGGATTGCCCGAACTGCGCCAAGCCATCGCCGATTTCTATCGAGAACGCCATGATTTGGATATCGATCCCAAACGCATCTGCGTGACTGCCGGTGGGTCCGCCGCTTTGCTGTTGGCCACAGCCCTGACCGTGGATCCCGGTGATGACGTGATCGTGGCCGATCCCTCCTACCCGTGCAACCGCGAGCTGGTGCGTTCCTTTGAAGGCCGGGTTGTCGATGTGCCGACATCGGCCGCCACGCGGTTCCATCTGACCGCCGACCTATGCCGCCAATATTGGACGGACGACACCAAGGCCGTGATGATCACCTCGCCGTCCAATCCCACCGGCACCACCATCGACTTCGCCGTGCTGGATGAAGTATGCCAGTTGGCCGCCAAGCGTGGCGCATGGCGCATCGTGGACGAGACCTATCTTGATCTGGCCGATCATGAGCCGGACGGCACTGAGGTCAAATCGGTGCTGGCTTGTGACCCTGGCGCCATCGTGTGCAACAGTTTCTCCAAGTTCTTCGGCATGACCGGTTGGCGTCTTGGCTGGGCCATTCTGCCGGATGATTCCACCGTGCTGGAGGCGGTCGATGATCTGGCCACCAATTATTACCTGTGTGCGCATACGCCCACCCAGCATGCGGCGCTCGCCTGTTTCACGCCGGAGAGCTTGGCTGAGTGTGAAGCCCGCCGTCAGGAGCTGCTGAGCCGTCGGCGCATCGTAATTGATGGTTTGAAGCGCATCGGACTGCCGGTCGAAGTGGAGCCGAACGGCGCGTTCTATGCCTACTTCAACATTTCCCGTACCGGATTGGATGCATGGACGTTCTGCGAGCGTGCGCTGGATGAGGCGCATGTAGCGTTGACCCCTGGCCGCGACTTTGGTGCCGCCACCGCCGATACGCATGTTCGGTTGAGCTATGCCGCTTCTCGCGAGGCGTTGTCCGAAGGCTTGGAACGACTCGACAGGTTCGTCGAATCGCTGTAATGGGCTGGGCTGTTGTACAGTAGTCGCGTTTGTGTTAGGTAAGGTCAGGAATCATGGTCAATCTGCGTTCGCATACCACGCGGCTCGGTGTGCTTGATATCGGTTCAAATACCATCCATATGTTGATTGTCGATGCAGCTCCGGGCGCGCGTCCCGATCCTGAGGCCAGTACCAAATCAACGGTGCGCCTGATGAAGTATCTCAAGGATGACGGCTCAATCAAGAAGTCCGGCATCGAGGCGATTCTGGCCGCCGTTGCCCAGTGCATGAAATTGGCTGAAGAATATGAGATCACTCAGTTGCTGGTCATGGCCACGTCCGCTTTGCGCGAGGCGCCGAACGGCAACAAGGTGATTCATAAGATTGAAGAGATGATCGGTCAGGGCGTGACTGTGCTGTCAGGCAATGATGAGGCGCGTCTGACGTTCCTGGCCGCCCGCCGCTGGTATGGCTGGGATGCCGGCCGATTGCTGGTGCTGGATATTGGTGGCGGCTCGCTCGAAGTGGCGATGGGCTCCGATGAAGAGCCGACTGTGGCGCTTTCCGTGCCGGCAGGTGCCGGCCGTGTGACCACCGAGTTCCTGCCTTCCGGTATGGCTACTCCCGAGGAGCTGGAGGACGTGCGCAAAGATGTGCGTAAGATTCTGGCGCCGATGGTCAAGGTGTTCCCGCAATCCAAACATCCGAACCATGCCGTTGGCACGTCCAAGACCTTCCGTTCGCTGGCTCGCTTGTGTGGCGCGGTGATTCGTGCGTCTGGGCGTGAAGATACGTGGATCATGACCCGCGAGCAGCTGGAGGATTGGATTCCTCGTCTGGCGGCGATTGCTCCCGAACAGCGCGTGGCGTTGCCCGGTATCACGCCTGAGCGCACAATGCAGATTGTGGGCGGCGGCGTGGTTGCTGACGAGATCATGAAGGCCCTGAACATTCAGGAAGTTGAAATCTGCCCGTGGGCGTTGCGCGAAGGCGCCATCCTGCGTTGGCTCGACCAGTTCGGCCGCACCCGTCTCGGTTTTTGACACTTTCTCTGCTCCCGCTGGCGGGAGCTGTCGAGCAAAGCGAGACTGAGGGTGATCAATGATCGTACGGCTTCAGACCACCCTCAGTCGCACTCCGTGCGCCAGCTCCCGCCAGCGGGAGCAAGTATTACCCTACCGAAATCGTAGCGAGTAGTGCCGCGTGATCGGAGCCTGCGATTTTGGCGATTTGGCATTGCCCGGCCGTCATACCAGTGTCCAGCACCACATGATCGATGCCGGCAAACGTTGGCAGATAGCTGCGGTTGGTCGGCCAGGAGAACGTGAAGCCATGTCCGGACTGGTGGGCTGCGTCGACGAATCGATTGCCCAGAAATTCGCGGAATGGCGTGTGATCGTAGGTGGCGTTGAAGTCGCCCATGAAAATATAGCGGGCGTCCGTGTGGCTGCGCATCAGGCCAAGTTCGTCAAGCGAACGTTTCCATTGTCCCCAGTATCCGGTCACGGGTGCGGTGGTGTGCACGGAGACGAAACGAATCTGGTTGCCTCCCATGTCCACTGTGCCGGAGGGCATGAATGAGGCGCTGGAATTCACCTCGTCGTCGACCACGTCCTTAAGCGGTGCCGCAGACCAGAGGCCGTTGCCATACACGCCATCGGACGAGGATACGTGCGCATACGGCAGATAATGTTCAATGCCGGCTTCGGTCAGCTGCTTGACGAAATCATCCGTGGTCTCCTGCAGCGCGAGCACTTCCACGCGCTGATCGCGTACCAGATTGACGATGGATTGGGCGTCGGCCTGCCCCTTGTAGACATTGAAGGTCATCACGCGGGCATAGGTGTCGGCGGTGTGCGCTTCGGCCGCGGCTACGGCGTTCTGTGCGTTTTGGGAAAGTGAGTTGGTCGGGAAGAAAAACGGGTACTGCCAGTAGACGTTCAGTCCGAGGGCGGCAACGGCAATCAATGCCGCCAATGGGCGGCGCAATGGCATGGCCAGCAACAGTGCAAGCAGTGCAAGCAAGGTGAACCATGGTGTTGCCGACACTACGATTGGGATGAACGGCCAGGTTTGGATATCCGAGGGCAAGGCGCGTGCGGCGGTGCAGATAAGGGCAGTCATGGCCAGCAGCAATGTCAGCGTGCCGAAGAAATGGTGACGCTCATGAGGTTTGAGTGCCGACTGTGATACAGGACGGGAATAGGATTTGTTTCGTTGCGCGGACTTGGACTGCGAACGGGTGGTTTGAGGGCGTGCGGACTTCCCTTTGGTTGTGGTTCCTCTGGTGGTGTTCCGTGACTGTGCCATATCGCCTTTCCTGCGTTGATTTGCTTTGTGGGGAACGTCGATGCATGGTGATGCAGCTTGTCCCATGACCTGCCACTGTACCTTGTTCGACTTGTGAATCGGCATTGCGCCGGCGGCGGCAGCGCGGTTCCGTACCAAACCGGCACGAATTGTGGGCTGGGCGACTGCCCGTGTACAATGAAACGTCGTTGCCCGAGTAGCTCAGTGGATAGAGCACCGCTCTCCTAAAGCGGGTGTCGTCGGTTCGAATCCGATCTCGGGCACTTGCGCTCCTGATGGTCATTATGCGGATGGCTATCCATGCATTGAACTTGTGGCCCGCAAATGGACGATGCTGCGCTATGACTGGAAACCATGAGTGAAGACAAGCAGTATGACTTCTATGTGGCCGGCCCGTTTTTCGATCCCGAACAGACGGCGAGCATGGAACGGTTGGAGAAGGTGCTGGAGGATCACGGCAGGACACTGTTCAAGCCGCGATTCGCCAGCCAAATCGAGGAGGTCGGCCCCGAGGGCTGCTTCAACGATGACATTCAGGGCATCAACGCATCCCAAGCGGTTGTTGCCAATCTTATGGATGAAGACCCCGGCACCATGTTCGAGGTCGGGTATGCTCACGCGCTTGGTATTCCGGTATACGGCTATTTCGAAAACCTGACGCCGATGGATCGTGTGAATCTGATGATTGCGCAGGCGGTCAAGCTGGTATTCGCTGGGCCGGATGACGTGGCAAAGTATCTGGAGACCGGCGAACATACGGAGATCGACTATATTCAGTTCTGAAACGTGAGAGTCGCAACGCGGGTGGTCAGTGGTGATTGCCCGCGTAAATCCGCGCATGAATACTGGTTTTCTGCCGATATGTTGTCGAATAACCGCGCATACGGTTTCTCGTGAAGCATAATGGCGAATGAAAGGCGAGCCCAGGTCATCGGGTCGGTTCGCGGATTTGCGCTGTTAAGGAGATATCATGGCAAATCAGTCCCCATCCAATATTGCCGACAATCTTATGAAAAGTGCGGGCAGCGCCACTCATGCGGTCGTTGCGTTGACCGATAAAGGCCCGCTTGCCGGCTTCAAAAAGTTCCTTTCCCGCGGTTCGATGATTGATATGGCCGTTGGTGTGGTTATGGGCTCCGCGGTTACCACCGTGGTCACTTCCATTGGCGATAACCTCATCAGCCCGCTGATCGGCATGATCGGTGGCGTGCCGGATTTGTCTGGTCTGCTGACCATTACGTTCAATAACTCGACCATTTCGTTCGGCGCTATTCTGAATGCTTTGATTAACTTCCTGCTCATCGGTGTGGCCGTATACTTCTGCGTGATTCTGCCTATCAACAAGTTGCGTGACCTGACCGCCGCTCAAGATGAGGCCGAAGCCAAGGAAGAAGGCCCAAGTGTCGAAGAACAGACGCTCGCCACGTTGCAGGAGATTCGCGACGAGCTGAAAAAGAGCAACGGCTCCATTGGCTGAGTCTGGACTGGGCATGTAAACATTGAGTTGCCGCATGGCCTCGCATTCCGGTGGATGCCGGTGTGCGAGGCCATTTGCATTGGGCGTGCAGCGTCAATCGGCGTGTTTTGTATCCTCCGTGGAGTTACATGGGAATATGCCTGAAAACATCGCTGACAAGGCCAATAACGATACTCATATCGTCAAGCAGTTCACCAATCCCGTCAAGGAGCCGATCGACAGCGACATCAACCTGTTCGATTTGCTCGATGAGCGAGCCAGGCGCGATCCCGATGGCGCCATGATCGAATATAAAACTGAGGATGGCACCTGGCAGCCGTACAGCGCCCAGGTCTTCCGTGACATGGTCATCGATCTGGCCAAAGGCCTGATTGGTCTGGGCGTCAACAAGGGCGACTCCGTGGCCATCGTGTCTCGCACGCGTTGGGAGTGGACCGCTCTGGATATGGCGATCATGTCCATCGGCGCACTCACCGTGCCGGTATATGAGACCAACTCCGCCAGCCAGGTCAGCTGGATTTTCAACGATTCCAAGGTCACGCTCGCCATCGCCGAGGATGACGGTCAGCGCGACAAGATTGAATCCGTGCACAGCGAGGTACCCACCCTGCGCAACGTGTTCGTCATCGAAGCAGGCGGCCTGAACGCCATCAAGACCTATGGCGAAAGCGTCACCGATGCCGAATTCCGGGAATACAAGAACGCCTCCCACGGCGACGACCGCGCCACCATCGTTTACACGTCCGGCTCCACCGGCACCCCGAAAGGCGTGGAGCTCACCCACCGCAACTTCGCGTTCCTGGTGCGCTCCGCCTTGCAGTACATGCCTCGTGCCGGCGCATGGCCCAACCGCCGTCTGCTGCTGTTCCTGCCCCTGAGCCATGTGTTCGCCCGATTCATGGAATTCTTCAGTTTTGGCGGCACCATTTCTCTGGCCCTGAGCTCCAATATGAAGACCATGGTCAAGGACTTCGAGACCTTTGGTCCCACGCTGCTGCTTGCCGTGCCGCGTGTGTACGAAAAGGTCTACAACGCCGCTTCCCAGCGTGCCGGTAGCGGTTTTGCGGGCAAGATGTTCATGCGCGCCGCCGAAAACGCGCGTGAATGGTCCAAGGCCGAGCAGAAGGGCGAGAAGCTGCCGCTTCCCGGTCGTATTGCTCACGCTTTCTACGGGCAGGTGGTGTACAAGAAGATTCGTACCATCTTTGGCCCGAACGCCGACTTTGCCATCACCGGTGGAGCCCCGATGGATTCCGAGCTCTCTCACTTCTTCAACGGCATTGGCATGCCGGTGCTGGAAGGCTACGGCATGACGGAAACCTGTGGTCCGGTGTGCGTGAGCTTGCCGGAAGACAATCGCATCGGCACCATCGGCATGCCGATGTGCGGCATCACCGCCGGCATCGCCGAGGATGGCGAGCTGGTAGTCAAGGGACCGCTGGTGTGCAAGGGATACCACAACAACCCTGAGGTCACTACCCAGCAGATCACTGATGGTTGGCTGCATACCGGTGATTTGGGTGATATTTCCGAAGACGGATTCATTTCCATCACTGGCCGTAAGAAGGACCTCATCATCACCGCTGGCGGCAAGAACGTGTCGCCTGGCCTTCTGGAGGCTTCTGTGATGACCTCTCCGGTGGTCAACCAGTGCTTGGTTATTGGAGACAAGAAGCCGTTCGTGGCTGCCTTGGTCACGCTGGATTTGGTGGATGCCAACAATTGGCTGGAATCCCAAGGTGCCAAGCCGGAGCCGGATTTGGATGCCTTGGCCAAGAACGCCATTGTTCATGCCGAAGTTGAGCGTGCGGTGAATGCCGCTAACGAAGGTGTCTCGCGTGCCGAATCGATTCGTAAGTTCGAGATTCTGCCCGATGAGTTCACCGAAGCCAACGGTATGCTCACTCCGAGTCTGAAGACTCGTCGCGCGCAAATCGTCAAGCACTATCAGGAGCTCATCGACAACGTAATCTACGTGCCGCTCAAGAAGTAACCAGTAAGTTTACAGGAAACAAGCTCCCTCTGAAGAGGGAGCTGTCGAGCGGCAGTGAGACTGAGGGAGAGAGCTGCGGCTCATCCGTGAAAAACAATAAGGCCAGGTGTATCGCGCACCTGGCCTCAGCTCCATTCAGTCCAGAATCGCCGAAACGTAGTCGGCGGCGGCTTGGTCAAGGGCGTCATCGGTGATGGTGGCAGTACCCTGCACCAGGAACGGCTTGGCGTATTCCATGCCGACCTTATATGCCACAACTTCAAATGGGCTCAGTAGGTCATCCATAGTACGGCCGTATTCGCCGTCTTTCTGATATTTGATGGCATCGGAGCCAGTGGTGACCACCAGTTTGAGTTCCTTGCCGCGCAGTGCGTGGCCGCCACCGTAGGCCCATCCTGCGGTGATGACCCGATCCTCCCACTCCTTCAGCAGGGCGGGGGAGGAATACCAGTAGAGCGGGAATTGCAGAATCACACTATCGGCTGCCTCGAGCAGCTCGTGCTCGTGATCGGCGTTGACGGCGAAATTGGGATATTCGGCGTACTCGTCGCGGATGATGATGTCTTCTTCGCCCTGAGCCTTCAGCTCGGCAATCAAGCGGGCATTGACGCGGGAGCCGTTCTGCAGGTGGGGATGGAATACAAGAATCAGTGTTGACATTGATTTGTCCTTTCTCATATGGTCGGCGTATTGCCGACGGTACGATTGCATGAATTGATGTTGGAATCAGTCCAGATTGGATTGCGTTCCTGCTGTGGCTTCATTAGCAGCCTGATCGGCCTGAGCCTGATCGAGCTTGGCGCGTACATCATTGAGCAGGCTCTGGGCTCGTTTGGCCAATGCTTCACCGATTTCCCACTGGCGCATGGATTGATCGAGATTCAGTCCGCCGGTTTCCAGCGCCTGAACGGCTTGGATGAGCTTATCTCGAGCCTCCTCATAAGGCATCTGCGCAATGAGCTCGCGTTCTTTGTCTGATAGTGAAGACGCGGGGGTGGTGTTGTCGGTCATGGTGTGTGCTCCTTATCTATATACGCATTGAGTTTCTCTTGCAGCAGCTCTGCGAGCGTTCTTACGCTGCGGCGGATGTGGTTGTGGCTGTGATGACACCCTTCTTCAAGGTTACGGTGATGTCGTCTCCGATATGAGCGGTGGAAGCGTCATCGAGTACGGTGCCATCGGCGGATTGCACCACGGCATAGCCGCGGTTGAGCGTGGACTGGGGGCTGAGGGCGGTCAGTGAGGCATGCGCCTTCTCGACGGTGAGCTGAGCGTCGTCCACGATTCTTCGCAGGCCGATATCAAGGCGCTGTATGGAATCGTCAATCAAGCGCTGATGCGGCTCCAGCATGGTGAGAGGTTGCGTCAGACTGGGACGGTTTGCGTATCCCTCGATGAGGCGATCTTCGTTATCCACTCGTGAGCGAATTCTCAGACGCATACGGTCGATGGCTCCGGTAATGAGCTGCGTCTGTTCGTTGACGTCCGGCACCACACGTTTGGCCGCGTCCGTAGGGGTTGAAGCACGCAGGTCGGCAACCAGGTCCAGGAGGGTCCAATCGTCTTCATGTCCGATGGAGGAAATCAATGGTGTGGTACAGGCATATGCGGCACGCACTACGCGTTCATCCGAGAAGCCCATGAGGTCCTCGAATGAGCCGCCTCCTCGAGCCACGATAATGACATCCACATCTGGATCGGTGTCTAGTCGTGCAATCGCTTGTGCGACTTCGCCGGGGCATTGCTCACCTTGCACATGCACATGAACAACCTTGAAGGTGACCGAGGGCCAGCGAAGATTCACGTTAGTGATGACATCTCCCTCGGCTCGTGCCTGTGGGGCGCAAATCAGGCCAATGGTCTTGGGAAATTCGGGCAGAGGGAGTTTATGGTCTGCGTCAAATAGGCCTTCTCCTTTGAGTCGCTTGCGCAATTCGTCGATCATGGCCTTGAGGCTGCCACCTGCGCCGACTTTGAGAATGGTGTCTCCGCGCAAAGAGAGGGAGGTGCGCTTCATCCACAGGTTGGGCTTGCCGTGAATGACCACGCGATCGCCTTGAATGAATTGCCGGGCCGTGTCGGCAAACCGTCCAAAGCCATTGACCTCCATTGCGATGTCTTCGAAATCGTCGCGCAGGGTGATATACGCCGAACCGGCCCGTCTGGTGTTGATCTGGGTAATCTGGCCCGTGACCCACGCGGACGGCCAGCGCTCCACCGCCCCATAGAATTTCTGGCTCAGCATGCTGACCGGCCAGGGATTCTGCGCGGTGGTCTCTGCGGCAAGCCTTGGGAGCTGGTCGACCGGCCGCGGGCCGTCGGGCAGGTTGACGGTTCCCTGCCCGGCTTCGGTGGCCGTGTTGGGGCCAAAACCGGCCGAGGCCAAAGATGCGGCGGTCGGCGACTGGCCCGTGTTCGAGTAACCCATTGCAGTAGTCATGCCCTTAACTATAAGTGCGGTGGGCGATGGCGGTAGAAATCTACCGGTCCTGTGATGGGTGCGTCATGCTTGTCGTATGGAGGCGGTAACGACGCTCTGTTGTCCCGTCCAAGAAGATGGGTACTGCCGAAAGGAGAGGAATCGATGGAAGGTGGAGTGCGACACGCTAGGGAAGAAACAGTTACGCTAATCACACAGATGTAGTTTTGGCGGAAAATAGCCAAAAACCACTATAAATAGTTCAACACACCCTTGTTGGACACTAGATATAGGGGTGAGCTTGCCGTATTCTTCTAGAGGTTCAAGAAAACGACATCAATGTAATTTCGTATGGCCCACGACGAGTGCGGCTGAAAACGCGGGGTCCGCAAGGCCGCGCGGGATGAGGAAAGGGGTGCCCGATGGGCGCACAGGTGCTGGAGGAGAACGTCACCAACAATGGGACCAAGGCGGCCGCGAAGGCCTCCACCGTTCTCGTTGAGAAGCGTGATGGTCGTGTGGTCGATTTTGACCCCATCAACATCATCTCTGCGATCAAGTCCGCCTTCGGCGACCTGAACAAGGAAGTCGGTCCCGAGGAAGATGCCATGATCCGCGGCTTCGCCGATCAGGTCGAAGGCGAGATCAAGGAGCGTTACGCTGGTCCCGCCAAGATCGAGGACATCCAGAACCTCGTTGAGCACGCCCTCATTGATGCTCACCTGTACGACGTGGCTCGTGCCTACACCAATTACCGTCTCGACAAGGACATCCAGCGTGCCAAGGCCACCGATGTCAACGAGGCCGTCTCCCGCTTCATCAACCACGATCCGACCCTAATCCACGAGAACGCCAACAAGGATTCCAACGTCTACTCCACCCAGCGTGATTTGCTGGCTGGTGCCGTGTCCAAGGCCGCAGCGTTCAACATGCTGCCGCCGGCCGTGTCCAACGCCCACATGAAGGGCGACATCCACTTCCACGATGCCGACTACTCGCCGTTCACCGCCCAGTCCAACTGCTCCCTGCCGAACTTTTGGGACATGCTGGCCAACGGTTTCACCCTGGGCAACGCTCCGATGGCATCCCCGAAGTCCATCGCCATCGCCGCCACCCAGATTACTCAGATCATGAAGGATGTGGCTTCCAGCCAGTATGGTGGCCAGACCGCCAACCGTGCCGACGAGCACCTTGCTCGGTACGCCAAGAAGGACTACGAGAAGTTCCTTGAGGAAGCCCGTGAGACCATCCCCGACGGCATGCCGGTTGAATTCGCTCATCGTCAGGTCGAGAGCGCCAAGAAGAACGAGCCGGCCAAGCTGCACTTCGGTTCCCGCGAGCCGCTGCCGATGGACACTCCGTTCCACACTGACGTTGACGAGCTGGAGCAGGAGCGCGAGATCCTCGCCAAGATTCGTACCCGCAAGGCCATCTACGATGCCATGCAGACCATGGAATACCAGATCAACTCCAACCGTGTATCCAACGGCCAGACCCCGTTCGTCACCGTCGGCTTTGGTCTCGGTACCGACTGGTTCTCCCGTGAGATCCAGCGCGCCATTCTGCTCAACCGCATCCGCGGCCTCGGCAAGGAACACCACACCGCCATCTTCCCGAAGCTCGTCTTCACCGTCAAGCACGGCGTGAACGCCGATCCGGGCGACCCGAACTACGACTTGAAGCAGTTGGCACTCGAATCCGCCACCAAGCGGATGTACCCGGACGTGGTGTTCTATGAGAACATCGTCAAGATCACCGGTTCCTTCAAAGCCCCGATGGGTTGCCGTTCCTTCCTGCAGGGCTGGATCAATCCTGAGACCGGCAAGGACGAGGAAGACGGTCGTATGAACCTCGGTGTGGTCACCGTCAACGTGCCGCGCATCGCCATCGAGTCTCACGGCGACAAGGCCCGCTTCTGGAAGCTGTTCGACGAGCGTATGGAAGTGGCTCACCAGGCTCTGCAGTTCCGCATCATGCGTTGCAAGGAAGCCACCCCGGTCAATGCTCCGACACTGTTCCGTTTTGGTGCTTTCGGTCGTCTCGGTGCCAACGATAACGTAGACGCTCTGTTCAAGAATGAGCGCGCCACCGTTTCGCTCGGTTACATCGGTCTTGCCGAGACCACTGCGGTCTTCTACGGCAAGAACTGGATCCGTGACCATGGCTGGGATCCGGAAGGCAAGGAATTCGCACTGTCCATCGTCAAGCGCATGAACGAGCTGTGCAAGCAGTGGAGCAAGTCGGAAGGCTACCACTACTCCGTGTACTCCACCCCGGCGGAGTCCCTGACCGATCGCTTCAACCGCATGGATCGCGAGAAGTTCGGCCGTATCGAGGGCGTGACCGACCACGACTTCTACACCAACTCCTTCCACTACCCGGTATGGCTGCAGCCCACTCCGATGGAGAAGCTCAACTACGAGAAGGACTTCCCGTACTACGCTTCCGGTGGCTTCATCAACTACTGCGAGTACCCGTGCCTGCAGGACAACCCAAAGGCCCTCGAAGCCGTATGGGATTACGCCTACAACATCGGCATCGGTTATCTGGGTACCAACACCCCGATCGACCACTGCTTCGTGTGTGGCTTCCAGGGTGATTTCGAGCCGACCGAGGAAGGCTTCAAGTGCCCGGAGTGCGGCAACTCCAACCCGGACAAGTGCAATGTCACCAAGCGTACCTGCGGCTACCTCGGCAGCCCGGTCCAGCGCCCGATGGTGCACGGCCGTCACGAGGAGATTGCCCACCGTGTCAAGCACATGAGCGGCGAAACNGGCCGCGTGACCCTGGACGACGGCACCACCCGCGAGTGGTTCGAGGAAGCTAAGTAAGGTTTATACTCGCTCCCGCTGGCGGGAGCTGTCGGGCGTAAGCGGAGACTGAGGGTGGTCATCCTTATAGTGTTGACCACCCTCAGTCCGTTTGATGACGGACAGCTCCC
>CXPH01000257.1_pt1 | contig 12535 bp, 8 predicted proteins | sample 591581 | NCBI WGS metagenome assembly CXPH01 (sample SAMEA3491264, study PRJEB9169) | human gut metagenome | biome: ENVO:mammalia-associated habitat; material: ENVO:feces | place: Bangladesh | collected 2010-04-07 | reverse complement strand
CATTACCTGACCGTGAGTTTCATCCAATATCTCAACCCGCTGATCCAGTTCTGTGTGGCTGTGCTCCTGCTGCACGAACCGATGCGTCAAAGCCATTGCTTTCCAGACTTCACAAAGAACTGAGTAATATGCTAAATGATATCTTGTATGAAAGTGTGATGCGATGGGTCAGACGGCGATTGATGGAGTCGAGGGACTTCAGGAGACTGGCGAACTTGACGGATTGCACGATTTACGACAGCTGCTGTGGGGCCACTCACTGCTTCTGGTGTGCGCGGTGTTGTATCTGATTTGGTGGTGTATTTTCTGCGGTTGTTGTGGCGATGCTTGTATAGACCGAAAATACGGACAGTCGTCATTGAGGACTTCCCCTCATACAGAAAAATGCCGGGGACTACCCCGGCTCTCGGAAGTCTCGCATTGCTGCTGACTAAGCAGTTAGTCTACCATGCTTCTGCTGTCCCTTGGAGGGATCCTATGCCACTGCTACTTCCTCTGATACACAACCGAAAACTCTTTCACACGCCGCAACTTCTGCTGCCTCGTCAGAGGGTTGAGCCAGTCGTTGTCGCTGTAGCGCTGGTAGATATCCAGGCCGCGGCCCAGCGTGACTCGCCAGCCGGTATCAGTGACGATGGAACGGTCATGCCCTGTGCCGCTGAATTCGTAGGTTAGGGTGATGCCCAACGTACCAAAGGTCGCCTGCACCTGGTTGAGATTGTCGATTTGCCGGTCGGCGTATTCCTCGTCGCATCCGGTGATCAGATGCACATGCACTTCGTCGGAGCGATCAGTGTAGGTGAACACGGTCTCAAGGAATTCCGCAAGGTTACGTATCTGGTAAGGCAATCGAATATACGGATCCTTGAGCGTAATGTGCTTCGCGCCCGCGACGTAAGAACCGAACAGTTTGTTGTAGGTGGCACCCCGCTGACTCTCAGCAAATTCGACATGCCCTTCCTTGGCTGTCGCAACAGCACTCTCAATAGGAGACAAGGACGTCACACGCGCAGGAGCAGACAAAGACGCAGACTCATGCGCCGCAGCGGCAGGTACCGAAGGCACAGCCTCCGCCTCATTCGCACTATCGGCTTTACGAGTCACGCCGACTGGAGCAGCAGGTTTACCGTCAACCGAACCATTCGAATCACCAGCAGGCACAGTGTCAGTAACGCTATCAGCTTTCTCGGCGCCAAGGCCATCAACATCATTGACACGTGCAGCAGAGACACCCACACCGCTAGATTCCCCATCGCGCTCGTAAACCTCACCGTGCCCACCACGCCAGTACAGCTCCGGGTAATCATCCTCTTCCAGCACATGCACGGCGATCGGCTCCACCGAGCCAGCCCGCGTGTAGCTGAAATCCACCGCTGCCATGGTGGAGTCGATGCGGCACAACTGGCCCTTGACGCGCTTGCGCCCCTCGATGGCGCAACGCAGCAACGGTTCCATCTGCTCGGGCGTGGCCTGCCCGGATGGATAGATCAGCTTCATCAGGCCGGAGAAGGTCTTACGCACACCATCTTTATCTCGTGTGGACAGCGACGGCGACAGCTTGAAATACTTCTCGAACGCCGAACCGTAATCCACGTTGCGCAGGTTGTGCAGTATCTCCGCCAGGTAGTCCACCACGAAGCCATACCCGCTCGTGAACATCTCCGTACGAATCTGCTCGAATTCCCACCCGGGCAGGTAATAGTGGATGCGGTCAAGAAACGCCGGGTCATGGTATTGCACCGGCAGCTCCTCGAACAGGTCGGAGTTCTTGAGCATGTATGGCACGTTGTGCGAGGTATTGCCCACGAACACCATGGACGCCTCGGCCTGCATCACGTTGGTGCCGCGCGAGAAGCTCTTGTTGGCCATGTAGTTCTTCATGATGTCCACAAGAGCCTTGTCGGCTTTCTTGGCTTTGCCTGCGAACTCATCGAACGCCACCGTATCCCAGTAGCCCACCAAGCCGATCTGCTTGTTCGCGTTATTCACGAAGAGCTTCGCCGCCGTCACCTCGCCACCGGAAATGAGCATCCCATGCGGCGAGAATTCGGAATAGATATGTGACTTGCCGGTGCCCTTTGGTCCAAGCTCGATCAGATTGTAGTTGCGTTCTACGAACGGGATCATGCGCACCAAGTGCAGGAGTTTGGCGCGTTCGCCGAACAGATCCGGGTTGAATCCGACCGACTGCATCAGCAGGTCGATCCACTCCCCCGCGGTGAACTTCGCGCGCATGGCCAGATAGTTTTCGCGGTCATCATGCGACATTTGCACGGGCATGAGCCGATGCAAACGCCACGGCACCTCGTCGCGGTCGCCGGAATAGGCGTATACCAGCGTGCACATGCACCAGATGCCCGTGACCAGCAGCTTGGGATTCTTGTCCACCGTAATGGAATCGACAACCACGCGACTGATGCCAAGGTTCTCGAATGTGGCCTCGTAACGGTCGAGTTTTTCGTTAAGCGCGACCTGCACCTTGTCGATAACTTGGTATCGGCCTTTCTCGCGAATCTTCGATTGGATGAGGTTCGCTTCCTCGCGATGAACGTAATTGTCCGCAAGAATGTCGCGAACGCGCTTCACGCCGGCATTGATGCTCTCCTGGTCGGTGGTGGTCGCGTATTTGCTCAGCAGATATTCCAGCACATACGACGGCACCAGCGCATTGCCTTTGACTTCGCTGACCAGATCCTTGCGCACCGTGTATTGCGAGAAGTCATCGGTGATCTTGCGGTCCAGATTGCTCATTACGGGAGCCGCCACGCCGCCCTCAGCACCAGCACCGGTCATCGACCCGCTCACCTCATTGGATTCATCTGCCATAATCTCACCTTACGCCCAATCTCATTTCACCCGAAGACACATTCGGTAACGACACATTCAACTTCAGAAATCGAATCCGTCATCGGTGAACAAGCCGCGCTTGAGCAGATACTCCGCCTTCACGTCCAGCTGGCGCATCTGGCTGGAGCCGGGAATCTGCTCGCTCACACGCAATTCGACGGTTGTGTTGTTGAATTGGTCGGCATCGCCGGCCAGCAGGAATGTGGCAGGCACGTGGCGGTCAGCGGAATCCTTGCTGGTGAAGTTGAACGCAATGGGCACCTCATTGGAGATGAGCACACCCTTGCCATCCGCCGAAACGCCCCACAAGCCGGCCAGCACGGTCCGTTCGGACACCTTGCCGCCCACCGGCTCGGTCTGCAGGAAGTCGACCGTGATCTGACCAGTGGTGATGCGGTCGGTCGTCTGCTGGATTCTGAAACTCACTTTGCGCACGTCTTCCGAGGCGGAACGCCCCTTGCTGATGTGCACGATCGGCACCACGATCTCCGGCAAAGAAGCCCCGCCGTGCACGTATCGCACGCCAGGCCCTTTGATACGAAGGCGATGGATGACATTGGGCACCTGAATCGTCACGCCTTCGCCTGCCATATCCCGCAAGCCAACCTGTGCCGCACTGAATGTGGTGAACGCGGGTTTGCTGACCAGGTTGGCCCCGATGACGAAGCGTCGGCTTTCCTTCCATATCGCATCGCCGGATGGCCGTTCGCTGAGCCATTCCGCATCCGATACATCGTGATTCTGGTAGAGGAAGCCATGATCGGCGGTGACGATCATATTGGTGATGTTCGCGTTGGACAGGCGCTTCGCTACCGCTTCAAGCTCATTAATCGCTCGACTGCACGCCTCGAAGGTTCCGGATTCGCTGGCTTCCTTATCGCCAATGGCGTCGATGGTGTTGTGGTACACGTACAGCACATTGCAGGATTTCACCAGATTGCGGTATTCGTCCCGCTTCATGTTGAGCAGATCCTCCGCCTCTATGGCGGAGCCTCCGACTTCGGCGAGAATCGCGGCACGAGCCGGCGTGCCGCTGGCATCCTTTCCATCCACGACGGCATAGTAATGATTCTTGGCATTCAAGGACAGGTCCGTATGCGGCAGCAACGCCGCCATGCCCAATTGGGTATACGAGGGCAGCGTGCTGAGCTGAGCCGCCATGGACGCGGTCCACCGGCTTTGCTCATTGAGTTTCCGGCAGAATTCCTCGGCGACTTCATAGCGTAACGCATCCGAGATGATGACCGCGATCTTCTTATGCGCATCCGTCACCGTCTTCACATTGCGCATATAGAAATCGGTTTGGGAGGGTATGCCCGCAATCGCCCAACTGTCCATCTTGCCGACCTGCCGCTGCCATGCGACGCCAAGTTCGGACTGGTACCTGGAGTACTCCCGTTCCAGACTGTCCGCGATATCCCTGTCCCGCGATGGGGAACCGATTTTCCACGCCGCGATGAAGCGCCGGTAACAGCCGTCAACTTGGTAGAGCGAATTGGTATAAGCCTCGAATCCGCTTTGCGGCGAAGTGATGGATTCCACGATGGGCTGGCATTGCCTCAGCATGGCACGCAGCGCGCTCGCGGACGCGATGATGTCGTAATCATTGGCGAACCGGGTGAACCAGAGGCCGTATCGGCGGGTGGCGATGATGCGCTGCACGTCTTCATCGGTCATGTCCGCATTGTCCAATGCCTCATAGAGCAGTTCCACGATTTGCTCGTCGACTTCACTGAATACGTCGTGCTGTTCCAGTTCGGCCAGGCTCATGGTGGCGATGGTGCTATCCAGCAACAGATCCGGAAACACCTCACTCGCCAGCCTCTGTATCACCGGAGTGGTTTTCGGGTTATTGCGCCAGGTATCGAAGTCGCGGCGGACGTTCGCGTAATAGTCGATGCTATTCTCGGCATCGCTGAACCCGTTCCAGGCGAGACGGAACAGCCAAATCACGAAATCCTTCACCGTGGGCTTGTTCAGTTGATTGCCGGAGTCAAATCTGTAGATGCCGCGTGTGCCCGCCCAGTGGTAGTCGGCCAATCCCATGGCGTCGATTGCCTCGATACCGCGAGCGGAGTCTTTGGCGTATTGCACGAGCAGCTCCCGCCAGATGGCCTGCAAGCTATGTTCGCCGACGGGCAATCCCAGCAGAGATGCGATCATCTTCGCTTGGAAGGTCTTGGCATCGTCTTCCGCATGCAATCGTTGCTGCAAGGCTTGAACCAAATCGTCATCATCAAAGAACGGCTTGCAGCGTTGCATGATGGCGAGCCAATCCCGGCGCGTTTCGGCGGATGCCTCGCGCGGGAACAGCTCGTTGAGGATCATCGACAGCTTGTCCGCAGTGAACCAAGGACCATAGGCGATTTCAAGATCCAGCAGCCAATTGTCCTCATTGGCCGGCAGTTTGCCTTCCACATATACCAGGAATTTGGTGGTTGGTTCTGCAAGCATGATCCGGTATTTCAGTGCGAACGGATTGCTCTCCAAACGAACCAGCTCAACATCGCGCAGCGCTTCGTTCTCCGCTTCCGGCCCAACGATGCTGTCCACTTCTTCGGAGAATTCACCGGCCTCGTCATGCCAGAACACCACGCGCCCTTCGCTATGTGGAGTACCATCGAATGGCGCGAAGCGCCCCGCCAACAAACACCCGATCTGCGTATTACCGCTCATTCACCGTCCTCTTCTTCGTCTGTAATATACCCGGCATCAGTCGAGTCATTGGGATGGAAGCATATGCCTACGAACCTTCTTGAGGAAGTTTTTCTTAAAGGAGCCATAAGCACCGAAGAAACGCTCATCCGTTGCAGTCTGCTCATGAAGTTGATACTTTCGCGCCGTCAACTCAATTGTGCAGAAGAAATCAGCCGCCTGCGCCAGCCGATATTCCAGGGGAGAGCCTTGTCGATAGACGATAGCCTGTTTTGATAACACATATTCAATGGCCGTATGCAACGAATTCGTGATTAGCCCTTGTCCACCGTCATAGTACAGCTTGACCGTATTGAACTGGTGGAGATAATTAATATGCTCGAAAAGCACGTTAACGAGATCTCGCTTCAGCCGCATCTCCAAGTGAGGTAGAGACGGGAAATCATTTTTGCGATAAAGGAACGTCAGATACTGAATCGGCAATGATTGCGACATGATAAGGAAATGGCTGAGCAACCGTTTACGCTCACCGACCGTAAGCAATTCGTAATCATCATGTCCATTCAGCAATGGAGAAGCATGAAGCGGAATATCTGGTAGCCCTGCATCTTGCAGCACTCTCTCATACTTGGTGAATGCCGGCAGTACGGCCTCTGACTGGTCGTGAAAGACAAGAGTGATTGCATAGTATTTTGACTGAAAGCCTTGCTCACCACTTTCATCAACAAAAATGCTGACAGTCGTCATTGATCACTCCTCTCCATACAAAAAATGCCGGGGGACTACCCCCGGCTCTTGGAAGTCTCGCATTGCTGCTGACTAGGTGCATCAGTCTAGCAGAGCGCTAGGACCTCATATAGATTACGCACAGGCAATACCGAGAGATCGAATTCAGCGAGAAGTATAAACATACCGCGTGGATCGCGCAGCACCTTCCCTCTCAATCAGTCCTTTCCGAACCAGATCGGAGAGCACCTGTCTTGCTCTACGCGGCTGGACTCCCAACAGTCCAGCAATATCTTCAGTAGATACACGATTACGCCCGCAGATAAACTTATAGACCGTGCTCTGCGTCTTAGATAATCCACTCACAGTATCCGGCACATTTTCAGTCATATCCGGCGCACTCTGAATACTATCCGGCATATTTTCGAAGGTATTCGGCACTGCTACATCATTATTCGGCACCTTCCCGGCAGAATCCGGCATCGTTATAATCTGCCCACGGTAGATATTGATACGTAAATCGGTGTCGCCCCCCCCAAGAACTCCGGCTCGCGCAGGCCGGCTTCACGCACTTCCTCGATGATACGCGGGATGCCGCTGCCCCCAGTGCTCAATCAGCCCCATATAGGCGAACGCCGCGGCCAATGCCTCGTTGCGGATCTTCGAATAGCCCTCCTTCATCCGCTCCAAGGTCTGCCCCATGGGAAGACGGCCCGGAGAAGTGATTTCCATGCGATTGTCGTAGATGGCGATCTGGATGCTGGAATGGTCGATATAGCTGCGATGCACCACCGCATTGACGATGAGCTCGCGAATGGCGTCAGGTGGAATCTCGTACACATCCTGCCGATACACGCCAGCGAACCGCGCGCCCATATGAATGTTGCGCAGCACATACTGATACGCTTGCTCGATCAGCTCCCATGGAGCGCCCTCGAACTCCCGGCGATCCACGAACACCGCCTTGGTATCGCCCTTGAATACACCGCATTGGATGACGGAGCGAATAGGGCCGTTGATGCCGGCAAGAATCGCATAGGCGTTGGTGGGCCTGAGCTCGCCGTCACGTTCGACCAGCACGTTCCATGAACGCAGTTGCTGGACGGTCACCGGCTTGACCGCTTCGGCACCATGCTTTGCGTTGGACTTGGCCACTGCCGTCATCGCATCGCACAGCTTGGCGATATCGTCCTCGGTTGCCGTCAGCTCACGGCATATGGTCTGATCGAAGCTCCGGTTGCTACCCTCGAACAATAGTTCCTTGATGGTGGCAGCATCCGCCTGCCGCGTGGTACCGGCGACCCGAACGAACGTGCCCTGCTCCCGCCCCATCGACTTGATGAAGTATGGCCGCTGCGCACCAGGCAGGATCTCCGCAACGATCACCGTCTTGCCGTCAATGTCCCGCATAGAGATATCCGGAATGATCAACGGCTCGCAACTATCCGCAATGGCATTCGAGATGGCATCCATGATGGTGAACACCTGATCGTCCGACACACCCACCACGCGCAGCGTCTGGTCCTCGATGCCAAACACGATACACCCGCCCTCGCCATTGGCAAACGCCACTGCAGTCTTCGTGTACTTGATGCTGCGGTCGGGTAGGGTAACCTTATACTCGACGTTTTTGGATTCACCACTATCAATGCTCATATAATCACCAACGCTGTTATTTACCCGCCATATATCGCAGCACTTTACCTAAGCATTCATTACTCTTCTGCACATTGACGGAATCGCTACTCCCTGGTGCTGTCAAAGAATTAGGAGAAAACTGAATGAAGTCTTCCCAATACCTAAGAATTGTTTCCTCGTATGAACCTTTAGGAGAGGAAGAAGGAACACCGGGATTACACCAATGCCAATCTTTAATAGCGGAATAAACAAAACTATCAATGACAATTCCTGAAAGATGGTAGCTTTTAAAACAAGAGTCACGAACCACCCTCATATGCCTACAGGTATCAACAAGCAGACCATTAGACAACTTATTCTTTTGCCGTATGGCTTCTTGCTCAGCCTTAGGATTGCTCGAAAGCCAATTACCACCTTGGTTCGCATCGGGATAATCGTATACAGTATTTCCCGCCCAATCCACAGAGGCAAAAGCCGGCAGTATTTCAAACTTCATATCATCGCTAAAGGCAATTTTTACTACCTGGCCATCTGCTCGCACATCGCTTGTAGAATACGATTGTTTAATGGCAGTCCTAACAGATTGCAACAATCTAGATTGTCCATTACCCCGGTATGAATCGAAGTGATCATATTCTTCACGCGGAAGAATTACCATAATGTCAATATCACTTGTATCGACTGCTGTGCAACGACCATAAGAACCTACATATAAGCTATGCTCAACTTCACTATACGAATCATAAAATTCTCGATTAATAGCCCTAGTAACAGTCCGGTATCTTTTCGCGATTAACCCACGAGTTTCTTGATTGATAACTCCAGTATGCTTCTGAACATAAAAAGTCATTTCTTACATTCCTTTCTTAGTGATGGAGGTAGCCCATTGTTTATCTCTTCATCAGTTATGTCATCATCTTTATGTTTATGCAAGGCGGCTGACGCGAGACTAACTGCACAATTTGTAGTTTGTGGCGCTATAGAATTAATTTCAGTTACCTTTGAAACAAGAGAGCGAAGCTCTTCTTCTAAGAAGTCGCAATCCTTGTCATGCAAACGTATTTGATAAAGCAGTAACATTAGTTGATCCTTTACTGCAAGATATCGGGTTGCAAATTCCCTATGATTTTGAATCAGTTTTTCAAAATCAAATCTCTTAATGACAGCAATCAGAATTGTCGAAATACAAGACATTAATGTTGAAACTAATTTTAGCCAATATGGATCAGCAAATAATGTTGCTATGAGTCCACACGACGCAACCGAGGAAAGCACAATACTGCATATTGCCAATCCTCTTGATTCGTCCAAGTAAATATCTGCCTGCTTCTCCTGTATTTTGTGGGACCACATGACGCGGCCAAAAATATTGCGTGCGCAATCTTCAAGTGCATCATATTCGGTTAACGTTGCTGCCATCGAATCACTCCCTTAATTCATGAATAGGCCAGGTCCAGGATTGGACGGTGGTGCGCTTCTTTTCGATGGCGGGGATGGTGCGGAGGGCTTTGCCCATACGCAGGTAGTTGACCAGGACGCCGTCATCGAGGTCGATGGGGAGGTTGCGGGTGGCGAGCGGGTAGAGGATGTCACGCTCGTAGTCGGCGCATTCCTTGATGGCGGTTTGGAGCTTTTCGCCTTGGCGGACCTCGCTGGCTTTGTCGGATTGCGACAGCCGTTCGGATTGGGCGTGCAGCTTGGCCGTGAAGTCGCGCAGGTACGACAGCACGTTGTTGGTGGTGGCCGGCGTGTAGCGGTGCAGATAGACCAGCGCCTTGAACGCGCCCTTCTTGTCGGTGCGGCTGGAGTACATCCAGTAGATCGGACGGTTCTTGTACATCTTGACGTGGTCATCATAAAAATCGTTGACGAAGTATTTGCGCAGCGACTTGCCCAGCACCCGCTCGATGTAGGCGATGTTCTCCTCAAGATGTTGCTCGCCGAGGGCTACACTGAGGAACCGCCTGAATCGGGCCACGATGTCATCCTCGAACCATTCATCCTCGGTGACGGGGATGACGTTGTCCGAGTCCGGCTCGAACGAGGGATCCGGAATCTGCGCATGATAGTCGGCGAGAGTCTCACCTTGGGAGGCGAGAATCAGACCGGGTTTGTCCAGCGAGTAGCGACCGAACATGCAGCCGACCGCATAGGAGATGATCTCCTTGATGATATCTCGCGTCATGAGTTCATCACGCTCGGCAGGCGTGTTCTTCGGGTATGCGAATGCCGGATTACGTTTCAGCGACACTCGTTCAATCGGCACATCACATGAAACCTCATCGCGGACGCCATATGCATCTGCAACCAATTCATTGTTCTTGATTTCGCGTTGGCGTTGTTCCTCGGCGATGTGTCTGCATTGTTCTATATATGTCGCGACAATTCTGGATAGTGCAAAACCATCGGGATTTAGCATCATCAACTTCACAAAGCTCCATGAGGTTTCATATGAGTCCCAATCGTCTTTTGAATCAGCAATCAACAATTCGGCATTACGAATTACAAAAGAAGGTAGCTTGACAAAAGGCAACTGCTCGATAAGACCAACATTTGCATTAAGTGTCGGTGAGATGGCCTGCAATAATACACTAGCGACAGCGCTGTTAAGAAATGCAGCAATAGAGAGTAACTCTTCATGTGATACATAGAATGATCCACTAGCATGATCAATAACATAGCCAGCAGAATAATATCGGAAAGAAATATCTCCCGACCCAATCAAAGACCACGAGACAGCAGGCAAAAAATATTTCTCAGGATTACGAATTACGGATTTAGGCTTAAAACGGTCTACTTCTAATCCATCATTTTCCCAGTTGATGAGTTCTTCATTGTTCCCGTACCATCTACGGAAGGAACCTCCCTTATTACACGGAAACCAGCGCTTGCCATTGGCGGCAGCTTCTTCGTGAGACTTACAGTGAAATGAACTGCGAGACTGGCTGACCTCCCACCACTCGCGAATGAAGCGGTTATTATCAGCGGTTGCTAATCCCTGTCTAGGCTTGGTAACCTCCTCTAGAGGCTTACCCATCGTGAATGTCTTGCGCATCGCGTCGGACAACCAATACACAATTGGCGAGCCGGGAATCTGAGAGAAATCATCCGACGATACGGGAAAAACATTACTCGACACTGCTCGCTCCTATTCCATCCGTCGTGCCCTGATTGTTATTTTGGCTCATATGCATATCCCATTTTTCCTGCCAATCATTAGCTATAGCTTTCCAATCGACTTCACGTTCATCATCATTTTGGCCTGACCAGACTGCCCAGAAATCAGGATCAGAGGATCTCGGCTGCTGCGATATCGGTAATTCATTCATTTCAACCAGAACAGGCAATTCCGAAGCCCACCCCAGCAGAATGGCTTGACGCGCAGGAAGAACCGGTAAATCACGCATTAGCCCGTGCATATTATCCGGCACCAATCTGTGCACCAATTCTTGATCCCTGTCATTACTTATGCGGTGCAACAAAAAACTGTTGCACTGAGACAGTACTGTTGGAGAGAGTTCACTCGGACGCTGTGAAGACAGAACCAATCCAAGACCGAACTTTCGTCCTTCACGAGCAATTTTTTCAAATATCTCCGTACAAAGTCGAGAAGCCGATTGATCATCAGAATCTTGCTGATATCTCTTGATGAATGTATGGGCCTCTTCCATCACCAGCACTGTCGGTAGCACTTTCCCGTCATAGTATTTACGGTATCGTTGCAATGCTTCGAGAGACATTCGTGCAATTACCGCAGTGACAATCTGCACAACCTGTGCAGGCACCAACGACAGATCAATAACTGAGATGGAACCATTCTCGGCTTTGTTCCCGCCGATATAGTCCGTAAGCCATTGCTCTAACGACAAATCAACAGCATCTCCGGAAACGATCTTTAATCGACTGTCAGCAAGTAACGTACGAATACGCATAATCATCGTCTCGACATGTTCCGATACATTAAGAAGCTCAGCGTTAGCCTCCACACTTCGTATAAACTGATCTCCACTAAACGGACGGGGAATGTCAGGACTAATTGGCAAAGCCTCATTATCACTGCCGCCGAAAATAGCATGAGCTGAAGATAGAGCGCTCATTATTTGCCGTATCTCTAATCTTGAAAATGCTGTCGGCCATGTACTTTGATGCTTGGATAAAATATCATCAATTGTCGTTTTTAAGCAATCTAAGGCAGTACTCTCCTCATCTGTAAAACTATCGGAATCGTTTAGACCATTTCGCCACGTACTTAAGCGATCGCGGAAGCCCTTCACCGATCCGTTGCCACGCCAAGGGTCGCCTGACGATTCTGCCATCTGTAGAGCCGAAATAAGGGTCCTCAAATAACGACGCATATCTGAGCTAGCAGTACGAATAACAAATACATTATCCCGCACTGATCGTAGTGCTTGAACTAGAACCGGACGCTGAGTTCTTCCACTGGCTTTGGTAAAAGTAGCCCATTCCTCACTGTTCCAGAGCCATAGAGGAACTTGCAACAGATTTTTCCCTGTATCAACATCCTGTTGAACTGAAAACACTCGCACATTTCCCAAATCTTGAAAAGTATTGGAATATTCTCCGTTGGGATCGAGCACAATGAATCGAGCATTAGGGTGTTCGCCATTGCGCGCTTTTTTTGATGCTTCTAATGACCATCGAATGAGTC
>CXPH01000031.1_pt1 | contig 12872 bp, 8 predicted proteins | sample 591581 | NCBI WGS metagenome assembly CXPH01 (sample SAMEA3491264, study PRJEB9169) | human gut metagenome | biome: ENVO:mammalia-associated habitat; material: ENVO:feces | place: Bangladesh | collected 2010-04-07 | reverse complement strand
GGATGGTGAAGGTCACCTGAGCCTCACTACGTGCGGGAATCACAACATCATTGGAACGGGAGGTCACGATTTGCATGGAATCGGTGATCGAATTGACCTTGACGCTGACGGCGTAAGGCAGCTTATTGCTTACTGTCACCGGCATCTGGGCCGATTCGCTGAATACCGACACCGATTCGGATGGGGTGATGTACACGCTGCCCAACACCGTATCGGCGAACATCCGGTTGGCTTTGGCTATCTGGCTCTGATACTCGGCATCGCTGGAGCCGGCGAACGCATGCAGAGCGATGTCGTCATGCGCGTTCAACAGCGTGCTCACCCATTGTGCGGGATCATTGGTGTGGCTGGCGGTTGAACTGGCATCTTGACGGGCAAGTGCCTGCGGGTTCAACGATGAGACATCGTCTTCATCAAGACCCTTCTTCAGTATGGAAGTGGCGAGCCGCAGGATGTCCTTACGACTTGAAGCAAGCTGCTCCAGGGTGGCACGGGTTTGGGAGACGTCGGCGGCATTGGAGTCGTCCTGGTTCACCTCGCTGCTGACGTTGTATGGGTCGGCAGCGGCCATGGTGTTCAGATCAGTCAGATTCAGCCACGATGCCTGTTCCATAGCGCTCATGACCTGATTGATCCATGACGCGCTGCTATTCCTGGAGAAGGTCATCAGCAGGTTTCGGGTGGCATACGGCTGTTCCATTTGATAGAACGCGCTTTGTGCGAGCATTCTGGCCAGCCTGCCCGCATCGCTGGCTTCGGCCGTTGCCCGTGCGCTGGTGGCCTTGCCATGCGCCAACGTGCCGAGTTCCGACTGTTCCTTGAGCACGGTGATGTCTCCGGCGGAGGTATTGACCACATAGGTGCCGGTATGCACGGTGTCGGTTTGCTCACCGTCAAACGTGGAATCCGCAATAACGGCGGTATATCCCTGAGCTCGGGCCTTGGTCAGGGCGTCCAGGCTCCACGTGCCGGATCCCTGCCAGGCATAGGTGGCAGTCGGCGTGACGGTGGATTTGGCCACAGCATACAACGTCTGCGCCTGTTCGGCGTTCCATGCTTCGTCGGCGATGCCGGCTCTGGTATAGGCATCGGCATCGTTCAGCGCCGCATACGCCGTGACATCAAAATCACCGGGTTGCATGACTCCCGCGACGGCAGGTCTGGTATCGGAGGGGAGTTCCTGGAAATACAACGGATCGGCCACCACTTGCAGGCTATGGTGTTTGGCCAAGGTCTGGTTGAGTTCCTTGACCGTGGTGGTTTCCTGCTGGTTCACCGATAACACCGGCTCTGCGGATGCATTCTCATCTTCGGAGACAAGGCCGGACAGCGCGGAGGAATCAACCTGCCAGTCAGTAGTGGTCAGCGGCATCGCCACGGTGAGGTTCATCGCCGGAGTCTGCGCGGTGTCGAGCCCGTCAGGAGAACGGGTCAGGAAGCTGGGGAGCATGGTTGGCGGCTGGTTTCCGGCGCTGTACGACAACTGCAGGGGCTTGGGACCCCAGCTGCGCATACTCTGCAGAGCCTGCTGGTCGGCCGCCACGTCGAGGGTGACGGTTGCAGTGTTGCCCGGCGTGATTTCAGGAACATCAATGCTGCCGAGCACATCCGGGGTGGGAATGGCGGTATCGCCTTCCGCCCATTTCTGCATATCAGTGCGTGAGACGAATGTGAACCGTGAATTTGTGCTGAGAATCAGTGACCCCGCCGGTGCCGTATCTGATGAGGCATTGGTAATCGCTACCGTGATATGGAATCCGGAAGAAGCGGTGACTATGGGCGTACTCTGCTCGATGGCGATGGTCTGACCGGCCTGATCATCAGGCGAATCATCGGCATATGCGGTCAGTGGGGCGGCCAGCATCGCCGTGATGACAAGAATGGCCGCAAACGCGCGTACGAATCGTCCACCATGGCGTGAGCGGCATAAGACTGCGGGTAGGTTCACTCGTTTGCCTGCCTGTTCTTCTTTCTGGCGTATAGCCACGCGATTTTGCGCTCGTTAGGGTAGCTCAGCACGTCGTCCAAATCATCGAACCGCACCCAGATGGCGTCTTCGGCTTCATGATCCGGATCGCCTTCCACGGTGAGCTCACCGCCGGTCTGCCGCAAGGCATAGTGATGCACCAGCTTGTGCACGCGCTGCGTGGTTCCGGTGAACCAGTAGTCGATGGTGGCGATGGAATCGATGACCTCGCCCAAAATGCCGGTTTCCTCGTGCACTTCACGCACGGCGGTCTGCTGTGGAGTCTCGCCCTTCTCGATATGCCCCTTGGGCAGGCACCATTCCAGATGGCCGGAACGAGAATGACGGGCGATGATGGCCACGCGATTCTGATCGTCGAAGATCAGTCCGCCAGCCGAATATTCGCGTACCACCGGTAGTTCCTGTGCATCCAGGGACGCAAACGTGGTGGGGCCGTCGGAAGTGCGGCGTTGCGGCATCATGGCCGGTGTCGGGCCAGTGGGAGTCGGTGTTGTGTCGGCGGCGCGTCGGCCGAATACGGTGGCCGGTGTCGGCCCGGTTTGGGCATGAATGGGCTGCGATGGTTCCTGATGAATCGGAGCGGGTGATGTCTCGGTTTCGATGCTGCTCTGCGCGATCGATTCGGTTTCGGCCTCGCTGTCAATGCCGTCGGCTTGCCCCTCGATGGTTTCACTGGAGGTGGCGATGGTAACCGTGGCATGCATGCCAAACACGGTTGCCGGCGTCGGCATGGAATGCTTGGTGCTGACCTCGGCGGTTTCATCGGCATGGTCAGCCGACTGCGTGTCGGTACCGGCTACGTTGTCCACGGTGTCGTCGGATTGCTTGGAATCGGCGGAATTTTGCGGAGTTTGAGACGTATACAGCAGCTGGTCTTGGGTATGGTTATCCGTCGAATCGGGTGTTTGCCCAAGCATGCGGGCAAGATCGGCGGGCGTAATCATATTCTCCACCTTACTCAACCCCGTGTGCAGGTGGGGTAACGGTATGCTGGTAAGGCAGAAAAATGTCACATACGGGAAGGTGCCCATTGGATTTCGAAGTGTGGCCCGAGGCCATCGAACTCGGTCGACTGTTTGCCGAACAGGGTTATGAGCTGGCATTGGTCGGCGGCCCGGTCCGCGATCTGCTCCTGCACCGCAAGAGCCACGATCTGGACTTCTGCTCATCCGCGCGCCCGGAACAGTTCGAGCCCATTCTGCGCCGTTGGGGGCATGACGGTTTTTGGGATATGGGCCGCAAGTTCGGTACGTTGGGTGCCATGCGCCGGCGTGCGGACGGCACCGAGGTCAAGGTTGAGGTGACCACCTATCGGTCGGATACCTACGATCCGGATTCGCGCAAGCCTGAAGTCAATTATGGCGACACGCTTGAAGGTGACCTCTCACGCCGCGACTTCACCGTCAACGCCATGGCCCTGCGTGTGCCCGATCTGGAATTCGTTGATCCGTTCGGCGGTGCCAGCGATTTGGCCAAAGGCGTGCTGCGTACTCCTGTTGATCCGAGCCAGTCATTCGATGATGATCCTCTGCGTATGATGCGTGCGGTCCGATTCGTGGCTCAGCTGGGCTTTTCCATTGCTCCCGATGCTGCGGAGGCGATTTCCTCGATGCGCGATCGCATTGAGATTGTATCCGCCGAGCGCGTACGTGATGAACTGACCAAGATGCTGTTGTCTGACCGTCCTCGCGCAGGGCTGGAAGCACTGGTCGAATCAGGTCTGGCGGATATCGTGTTCCCCGAGATTCCGGCGTTGCAGTTGCAGATTGACGAGCATCATCGGCACAAAGATGTCTTTGAGCACACGATGATCGTGCTTGAACGGGCCATCGCTCTGGAAACCGGCCCGGATGGCCCGGTGCCCGCTCCTGACCTCACGTTGCGTCTGGCCGCAGTGATGCATGATATCGGCAAGCCGAAGACTCGACGTTTCGAGCCGGGAGGCAAGGTGAGCTTCCATCATCATGATGCGGTGGGTGCCAAAATGACCCGCAAGCGTTTGAAGGCTCTGCGATTCGATCATCATCTGGTGGAGGACGTCTCGGAACTGGTGAACCTGCACCTGCGTTTCCACGGGTACGTGGATGAGCCGTGGACCGATTCTGCCGTGCGCCGTTATGTCAAGGATGCCGGGCATTTGTATGAGCGTCTAAACCGACTCACTCGCGCGGATGCCACTACGCAGAACAAGCGCAAGGCGATGGTGTTCTCCCAGGCGATGGATGAGATGGAGGCGCGTGTTCGCGAGCTCAAGAAGAAAGAGGATTTCGACGCCATTCGCCCTGATGTGGACGGCAACGAGATTATGGAACTCTTGGGTCTGGAGCCCGGACCGATGATTGGCCGCGCCTACAAGCATATGCTGGAATACCGTCTGGATAACGGCCCGGTGGATCACGATGTTGCCGTGGCCGAACTCAAGCGCTGGTACGCCGAGATAGAGGCGTAATGCATAAATGAGAGCTCCCGCCAGCGGGGGCCAAAGTGGGATTACTGCGCCGGGTAAGCGGTGTGCTGCGTATCGGCGGGAAGATTCGTCATCTTATCGGCAGCCACGCACCCCGTGAAATCAGTGATTTTCTTGCCTTCCTGCGGGGATGACTTCTCATCTTTCAGATCGTTGAAGGTAGCGCCGAGCACCACGTCGATAAGCTGGTCCTCGCGGGCGTTCATCACCATGGCGGCATCGGTGAAGTTGCCGGCCAAAGTGTAGGCCTGATTAATGGCGTTCTTGCCAAAGTAGATAGTGGTGCGTTCGACGTTGGTGCTGGAGTAGTTGGTTGCCTCCTGCATCACGAAACCGCGGGCTTCCAGTGCCTTGCTGACCGCTGCGGCAAATTGGCTATGCTCGGTGCCGTTCATCACACGCACGCCGACAGTTCCATTGGCCACGTACGTTGCCTTGCCATCATCGCCCTTGACGGCGCAGGGAGCGGCATTGCCGTAGTTTGGCGCGGTGGCCGGTGTGTTAATCCGCCCCAGGCCGAACACATGGAAATTAAAGAGAATGGCAACCACCAGAATGGCTGCAAGCACTACGCCACTGATGGAGAACACGATGGTCTGGCGGTGGCGTACATATGTCTTGCGTGCCTGCCGTTCATCAATTTGCTGCGTCATCGTTAGACTTCCTTCATGATCATGTGGCTTGTTGCTACATTAGCGTTACTGGCTGACTCCGATAATGGGGTGTGCAGGTGCACTGGCCTTGATAATGCGGTCGACCATACCGCCGTTGCGCCAGGCGTCGATAATGCGCTGCGCCGTGACGTTGTCTGGCACGAAAGCCACCACCGACGGCCCGGAACCGGAAACGAATGCATGACAGGCACCGGCGTTCACAGCGGCGTCAATGGCCTGACCACTGCGCGGATGCAGACTGATGGCCGCCGCCTGCAGATGATTGCGATTGCCATTGCCGGGACCGACCGCATCAAACGTGTGATACACCTCGGGAGTGCTGAGCTGCGACTGATACGCGCCAACCAGTACCTCTCCGGCATATCCTTGGCCGATGAGATCGCGTTCTGCGGCACTGCCCGCATCAATGACCTCGATGCGTTCGCCGAATCCGGTGCCGTGCGCGAACCCGCCGGACAGGCAGAATGGCATATCAGCGCCCAGCGTGGCGGCAATGGTACGCAGACGTTCCATTGGCCAGTGCAATTCCCATAGCTGATTGACGGCCAGTATGGTTGCGGCCGCGTCTGCCGAGCCGCCGCCGAGACCGGCGCCTACGGGGATGCGTTTGGTGATGGTCAATGCCACGTCGGGATCGCGGCCGGCCGCCTGGGCCATGGCGAATAATGCCAGGACCGCGTGGTTGCGGCGCATGTCGCTGCTGGATGAGGCCAAATCGCCCAGATGCGCGCCTTCGAGTTCCAGCGAGAAGCCGGCTCCCGGATGTTTGGCGGTGGCGGTAATGGTGTCATATACCCCGATGGCACAGTAGATGGTGTCCAGTTCGTGACGACCGCCCCATTCATCGTGCGTCGGGCCGACCTCCAGGGTGAGGTTGGTCTTGGCCGGGCAATCCACGCGCACGGTCAGTGCTGCTGGCTCATCCAATTGATTGTCATAAGCGGGGCGTTGACGGACGGCTACCGGAATCATTGCTCCACCTCGTCAGTGGTAGGCGTGGCATGTGATGTGGATTGAACCGCTGCCGCCAATGCCGCAAATTCGGTGACCGTCAGCGTTTCACCGCGTCGGGTCGGGTCAATGCCCGCCGCTGCGAACGCTTCGGCGGGAACAATGGTTTTCAGCGCGGCATGCAAGGTCTTGCGGCGCTGCCCGAAAGCGGCATCGATGAGGCGGAATACCAGTTCACGGTCCGCGGAGGACTTGCCGTGGGAAGGTGCCTGCGTATCGTCTGCGGCGTATCTGGTGAACTTCACCAGTGCGGAATCCACGTTCGGTGCCGGCCAGAACACATTGCGCCCAATAGTGCCCATTCGTTCGGCAGTGCCGTACCATGCAAGTTTCACGCTTGGGGTGCCATAGATCTTCGAGCCGGGCTTGGCGGCCAGCCGGTCGGCCACCTCTTTCTGCACCATCACCAGGAAAGATCCGAGGCTATCGAAGCGTTCAAGCAAGGTGAGCAGAATCGGCGTGGCCACGTTGTACGGCAGGTTGGCCACCAAGGTGAAGCTGGTATCGCCGTTGAAATCAGGCACATTATCCGGGGTGACCGTCAGCGCATCCCGATTGACGATGGTCAGGCGATCGGCGGCTTCGGGCATGAACTCGGATACGGTGCCGGGCAGGCGTTCGGCCAGTGGCGGGTCGATTTCCACGGCGGTCATCGTGGCACCGGTTTCCAGAATCGCCAACGTCAATGAACCGAGGCCCGGACCCACCTCCATGACATGATCATTGGTCGTGACATCCGCTTCGCGCACGATGCGACGCACAGTGCCGGGGTCAATAACAAAATTCTGGCCGAATTTCTTGGTCGGACTGATGCCGGCCTCGGCTGCGATGCGGCGAATATCGGCCGCACCCAGTAGATGGCCAGTGGTGGAGGTGTTGTTGCTCATCAGTGCTTCCTTGTGTCCGATTAATACCAGCCGGTTTGTTCCGAATGCTGCCAGGCTACGGACGGGCTGCCGTAGCGTTGGGCGATGTACCACAAGCCCCAATCGATTTGCACGGCGGCATCATCGCGATAGTTGGCGCCGAATGCGGCCATTTTGCTGGCCGGCAGCGACTGCGGTATGCCGTAGGCGCCGGATGACTTGTTTTCCTTGTACCAGAGCCAGCTGGATTCACGGTTCCACAGTTTGACCAGGCAAGTCCAGTCATTGCCGGTCCAGCCGCGCTGGGCTGCGGCGCCGGCCGCATAGGATTGCGCCTGAGCCACGGTCGGATGCCAAAGACGGCCCGATGGAGCCGGATCCGGCGCGGGGGTAGATGGCGAACTATCGGAGCTTCCGGTGTTCCCGTTTTGGGAGTTATCGGTGCTGCCTGTGTTGCCGCCGGTATTACCGGTGTTGCCGCTGGTATTGCCCGTGTTGCTGTTGTCGGTATTGCCCGGATTGCTGTCGGTTTTGTTGTCAGTGTTGTCGGGCTTGTTGGTACCGGTGGGTTTGCTGGATTCGTTGGACGAATTATCTGCGGAATCATTTGGCTTATTGGATCCGGAATTGCCCTGATTGTTGTTAGTGCTGCCGGAATCGGTGGTGGATGATTCAGCCTTCGCTGGACCGATGGCGATGATCTGGTCAACGGCCATCGTGGTGACGTTCTCGGATTGCAGTGTTTCCGATTCGGCAACGCCATCTACATAGGTGACGTTATAGATCTGCGTCTTCTCGCCGTTTTGCCCTTGCTGGCGGATCTCGGACTGCCCCGGCGCCAGATTAGGGTCGATGACGGTCTGTGTGGAGAACGGCACGACCACGGTGCGGTTTTCCACGCCATGCGTCACGCGCTGCACGCGCAGAATGGTCTCATCGCCGTTCTTTTCCACGCTGATGCGATCCTCTTTGCCCAGCGTGATGCCTTTGGAATCAAGAATGGATGCAGCCGGCAGTTTGCCATTGGGGGCTTCGGAAGTCTTACCGTCCGCGATGACGGTGACCGGGCCGGATTGGTTGATGACCAGACCGCCGGTGAGCTGGTTGTACACGTTATTGATATTGACCGTGATTTTGGCGGCGTTGGCGTTGTTCTCCTCAAAGAAGCCGAGCAACTGGTCTGCGCTGGTGGCCACGGTCCAGAATGGTACGGAAGTGCCGTCAATGGTGATGGTGGTTTGGTATGCGGAACGCACGGTGACCACGGCATGGTCGGCAAGCTGGTTGCCGGACGAGGTCTCGACGATGTCATGGGTTTTCACGTCGATGCCCTGCTCCTCGAGCAGGCGGGATGCGGTCATAGCGTAGGTGGTGACCTGGGTGGTCTGGCCATTGATGTTTAGGGCCACGGATTTTCTTGCGGTGAATGCAAACGAGCCGACCATCGCCACGGTGAGTGCCGTAGCACAGGCAATTACGCGGATGCGACGCAGTGTAACAAACCGCTGCGGGGTCCAACGCCGTGCCATAGATGTTCCTCTTCCTTACTGCTGACAACTACGCCACCCATCGTAACGGCTGGTCTGGTTTGCATGGCTTATTCGTTCGGCACTATCACCATTCCTGCTCGGTTGCAGGACGGCAGAGAAAAGAAGAAGGGGACGGGAGAGAAGGGGATGTTCCCGCCCCCTTTAAGGCGCGGAGCTAGTTGGGGGACGCTCCGCCCTCATTCCAGGAAGCCCATAGTTGGGGGGAAGGCTCCTGGAGCACTTACCCAAGGTAAGAATGATGTGCGTAGAAAAAACTACGTATACCCATAATACGCTTTTTCCTGCGCGACGAGCCTCTTGTCGGGATCGAACCGACGACCTGCCGCTTACAAGGCGGCCGCTCTGGCCATCTGAGCTAAAGAGGCATAATCCCAACGTGCATAAGCAGTGTTGCGAACAAATGACTAGTATACCGGTAGTTCCCGAGTGGTCAATTCGGGCGGAGGCGTGAGCGGCCCGGTCGACGCCGGTCCTAGGGCATCGACCGGGCCGGTGCNNNAGGAGGCCACTGAAATCGGCTTGCCGTCCGCGCCGATTGAAGGCATCTTGCCTTCCACGCCCACCTGGTCGGCGTCCAATCCGATGGACTTGAGGAATCCGTCCACCATGCTGGTATCCGCCAACGTGAGCTGCTTCAGATCCCAGTATTCACCGTTGATGGTCAGGGTGGGGGAGGAGAAGGCGCCGGAGCTGTTGAACAGTTCGGGGCGCAGGATCGTGTAGTTGTTGGAGGCGGTGAGCCAGTCGAGGTATTCGTTCTTGCCGCTGAACGCCGCGGCGGCCACATCCTCGCTCACGCCGGCCTTGACGGCCTGCTTCTCCAGCTTGGCGTTGCTTACCGGCTCGTAATTGGACAATTCGCCCGGTTGGAAATCCTCAGCGTAGATGTTGGAGAGGTAGCTCATGAGGTGGTCGGGATCGTCATCATGCTCGGCAATGTAGATGGCACCGTTGAACGCGCGGTTGGAGTAGTTGTCGGAGCTCTTGTTGTCCTGGAAATTGAGGAAGTGCAAATCGATGTTGAGCTGGCCGGAGTTCATCAGCTTGACGAGCGTTTGATCGAGCTGGCGGTTCACCGAGGCGCAGCCGGGGCACAGCGGTTCCATATAGATGGATATGGTGGGAGCCCCCTCGGCCTTCTGGACATACCCTTTGTTGGAGATTACGAAGCCGGCCTTGTCGTCGGCGTTAGCCGGCTGGGTGCTGACTTTCTTGAGCTTGCTGTAGGCCTCGTCCACGGTCATGTTGCTTTGTTGGCTACTGCTGCTGGTGTTGGACGGCTGCATGGCCTTGTACACGGCGAATCCAGCGATGGCCACCAGCACCACGATAATGGCCACCACAATGCAGCCGATGATGGTCTGCTGCTTACGCTCCTTGGCTGCCTGTTCGGCCTGCGCCTGCTGGGCCGCCGCCTCGGCCGCACGTCGCTCGGCGCGGGTGGCGCGCTTAGCCTGACGCTTCGGATCTGACATGGATCTCCCCTTGAAATCGCTTCGATGTTTGGGGCCCATCATAATGACCGGCCCTGAGGAAGACCGCGTACAGATTAGCTGGGAGGTGAATTCCCTGTAAAAGTAATGCAGATTACGCCAGCGGGACCCAACTGATTGGCATGCCCAGCAGAGGCAGCGCGCACAATACCAGCGTGATGATGATCCATAGGGTGAGCAGCACCGTGCCGCGGCTGCCTTGCCGAGGGATTGATGCGGCTGGCAGACCGTCTGCCCCTGGTTGCGCCATCGGCTCGAGGTCGTTGTGCCTGGTGCCGCGCAGCACGCCGGCACCCAACCGGGGCATGGCCGACTGTGGCCCGAATACGGTGATCAGCCAACCGATGGCTATGAACCCACCAAGTGCCAGACCGGAGACGGAGAACGGCATATCATCCAGCAGCGGAACCGGAACGCCCCGGCTCGCAGTGAAATACCACGAGATGGTGCGCACCGGCAGTCCCAACGCGGCCACGGCCACGGCGATACCGGCCAGATAGACGATGGTGAGCAGCAGTAGTTTCGGTATCGACAGCAGCAGCGCCTTGACGATGTGCCACGGCAGCGTTGCCACGCGAATCAGCGAATCGGAGCTTTTGCGCTCGCCGCCGCGTCGGCCTTCGCGCTCCAACTGAGACTCAGTGTTATATGCCAACGTCAACAACAGCCAGAGCAGTATTTCGGCTGCAATCAAGGCGATCAGCGGGAAACTCGCAGCCAGCACGGCCAAAGGCACGGCGAACAGGAACAGCGGCAATACCCCGCGTTGCAGATACATTCCACGACGCACATCCGCGGGATTGGGGGCAGGCGGGCCTTGGATAAGCGCCTCGGTGGGAACGCATTGCGCGGTCTGGTTGATGACATGCTGCAATGCGGGGCGAATCGCCGGATCCACAGCCGTGCTTTGCCCGTCGGCCGGGTTCCATCCGTTCTGGCCTAGTGGCACTGGTTGCGGTGTGGGTTGCAGGGGTTGTGGCACTGGCTGTGGTGCAGGCAGTACGGCGGTACGTTCGGATAGTGGTGTGGTAGGAGCAACCGGTGGTTCATCGCTGATGGGCACCGTACGCTGTGCGGCTGGGCGTATCGCCTCGGTGGCGTTTTCGGTGGCATTGCCTACGAGTTGTGTTGCTTCATCATCCGATGAGAGATTGCTCCCAGCGTTGGTAGTTGCCGGGAATGCTTCGGTTGCCGTGCCGTCGCTGAGCGTCGGCGAAGACGATGAGTCGATTGCCGCCGTGGCGTAGTCGTCCTGACGCCAGATGGCCCGCGGATTATCGCTATCCGCGTCGGCGGTTGCGCCAAAAGGGGGCATCGCCTCGGTTCCAACTGCATCGGCGGCAATTGTGGCAGCCGTTCCGGCAATGGCGCCGGCGGCGAACGGTCCGGCCTGAGTGCCTTGCCACACGCTCGGATCCAGTGCGTCCACAGCGATGGCGTTCAGCAATTGGTCCGGCGTGCAACGCTTTGACCGGTCGGGGTTCAGGGCGGATCGGAACGCGGCCATCGTGCCGGCCGGCAGTCCGGTAAGGTTCGCGTTGCCCGATGCTTCGCGCTCCAGCACCGCCATCATCGGCTTGGTGCCGAATACCGGTGCGCCGATCGCAGCAAAAGCGAGTACGGAGGCCACCGACCACCAGTCGGTCATCTCATCGGATTCAGCGCCGTCAATGATTTCGGGGGCTATGAACCCCGGTGTGCCCATCACCAGTCCAGTGCGGGTCACGTGGCTTTCCCCCTCGCCCATGGCGATGCCGAAGTCAACCAGCACCGGGCCGGCGGCGGAGACCATCACATTGGTGGGTTTGATGTCGCGGTGGACGATGCCGGCCGCATGCACGGCTTTGGTGGCGTCGATGAGTTTACGGGCCAGACGTTCCAGATCGTCGCCGATGTAACGGCCGTTGACCTCCACGTCTTCCTTGAGATTGCGGCCCTCGATGAGCTCGGTGACAATGAACGCCAGCGAATCATCGAGTTCCATGTCAACGATGCCGCATACGCCCGGATGATTGACCTTCTTCAGCGCCATGGCCTCACGACGTAGGCGCTCGCGCGGCGTGATGTTGGGTTTGAGGTCCGGGTCGTGCGCTGCTGTGTTGGCGGAGTTCGAGGTTCCCGATTCGTCGGCCAACGAATCGCGCAGAATCTTCATGGCATAGGTAGTGCCGCCATCGTCGCGCACACGCCATACCGACCCCATGGCACCCGCGCCGAGTCGGGAGACCAGCGTATACCCGCCAACCACTTCGCCCGGTTCAAGATTCAACGCGTTCAAATCGCTCATGCCCTCCATCCTAGCTTGGTGGCGTCTTTGGAGTGGTGCTTGGGCGTTCAGCGTCACAAATTCAGGAAATAAGGCGCAGTCTCCTGAATTTCTGACGCTGACGGTGCCTCAGTGACAGATTTTCAGGAAATATGGCCTTGTTTCCTGAATTTGTGACGCTGACGGCATCTGAGCGACAGAAATTCAGGAGGGGTGGCCTCATTTCCTAGATTTCTGTCGCTGAGCGACCGGTAGCGACAGAAATTTGAGAAAAAATGCCGTTTACGTATCAAGAAGTGCCATTTACGTCATATTGGATGAGTCGTGGGCGCGAATGTGGCCAAGCAGTTCGGCGAGATGATCGGCGATATGGCTCACGACATGCATGTTGCTGGTTGGTACGCTCCGGCTATGAACATCCACCGTGGCGCATTCTCCGGTCGTACCTTCGAATACTTCTCTGAGGACTCCCTGCTCTCCGGTGTTATGGCTTCCAACGAGATCGCCGGTGCCAAGGAGAAGGGCGTGTACTCCTTCATGAAGCACTTCGCTCTGCAC
>CXPH01000128.1_pt1 | contig 13311 bp, 7 predicted proteins | sample 591581 | NCBI WGS metagenome assembly CXPH01 (sample SAMEA3491264, study PRJEB9169) | human gut metagenome | biome: ENVO:mammalia-associated habitat; material: ENVO:feces | place: Bangladesh | collected 2010-04-07 | reverse complement strand
GTCTTGCGGCCCTCGCCGGTGGCCTTCATAAAGCCAGGAAATTCGATGACTGTGCCGGATGCCTGGAATACAGCCTCACCATCGGCGGGGCCAGCCGGCGCAGACAGGCGCACGGTGGCGGTCGATCCGGTGGCGTCGGCCATCTGGCATGCCAGCGTGCGCTGCCAGATCAGCGTGTACAGGCGCAGTTGGTCAATGGGCAGCTTGGAGGCCAGCTCATCGGGGTCATGGAATCGGGATCCCGCCGGGCGAATACACTCGTGGGCTTCCTGCGCGCCAGCGGTCTTGGTGGCGTACTGCTTGGGCTCGGCGGAGAGGAACTTGTCGCCGAAATGGTAGGAGACGGCGTTGCGGGCGGCGGTGATGGCCTCCTGCGAAAGCGTCACCGAATCGGTTCGCATGTATGTGATGTAGCCGTTCTCGTACAAGCTCTGTGCTGCACGCATCACTGCGCGAGACCCCATCCCGAGGCGATTTCCCGCGGTCTGCTGCAGGGTGGAGGTGGTGAACGGCGGCTGCGGGCGGCGGCGGTACGGCTTGGTCTCCATCGACATCACGGTGAAGTCGGCATTCTTCAGCGCTTCGGCCACGGCGGTGGCTGAAGCCTCATCAAGCTGGCGAACGCTGCCCGCAAAACCATCGGGAGTCAGCTGGCCATCCGAGCCGAAGTCCTTGGATCCGGCGAGTCGCTTGCCGCCCAACGAGATCATGCGGGCCGCGAACTCGGTGCGCTCGCCCAAAGCGTCAGGCGCGGCCAGCGTGGCGACGACATCCCAGTAAGGTGCACGCTTGAACGCCATACGCTCGCGCTCGCGCTCCACAATCAGTCGGGTGGCCACGGACTGCACGCGGCCGGCGGACAGGCCCGGCCCCACCTTGCGCCACAGCACTGGGGACAGCTCGTAGCCGTAGAGTCGGTCGAGAATACGGCGGGTCTCCTGAGCGTCGACCATATGGCTGTCGACATCGCGCGTTTTGCTTAGCGAGGCGTTGATGGCGTCCTTGGTGATCTCGTGGAACACCATGCGCCTGACCGGCACCTTGGGCTTGAGCGTCTGCACCAGATGCCATGCGATGGCCTCGCCCTCGCGATCCTCATCAGTCGCCAGGTAGAGCTCGTCGGCGCCCTTCAGGGCGGATTTCAGCTCGCTTACCGTGCGCTTCTTATCGCCGTCCACGATGTAGTAGGGCTTGAACCCATCGTTGACGTCCACGCCGAACTTGCCGAACTTGGGTTTATCGGCCGCGGGCACCTGGCTGGGTTGCGCAAGGTCGCGAATATGGCCGACCGATGCCATGACGGTGTATCCCTTGCCCAGATAGTCACCGATTTTGTGGGCCTTGGTCGGGGACTCCACAATCACGAGCTTGGTAGCCATGCCCTACTCCTTATTCATTGTGTGAAACGCGCGGTGTTTCTGGCGTCATAATACTCACGACTCATGGTCAACTGCCAAATTTACGGCCACAACGCGCCATAAATCACCGTTGTGGAGGCGCTGGAGGCGCGCCGATGAGGCCCAATCGACTCAGCGGTGCGGCAGTGATGTGCCGCAAAGCCAGCAGCAGGCCGAAGGTGAGCGCGGCAACACCGGCAACGCCCACGATGGCGCTGACGATCGAACCCGACACCGCCCAGCTCGCGCTGATATTCAGGCCCGGAACCACCTGCCAGATCACGTATGCGCTGTATGCCAGCAGTAGGAGGCCGCCGGTGATCAGCACGCTGCTAACAATCTGCACGCTCACGGAAGAGACGCGGCTGCCCGGCTCGTCCATGCCGGACGTCCGGGTGAAGGCCAACACGATCAGCGCCAGACCGGCCACCAGCAGTATTGACATCGCCACGTCCGAGGGGCGGTGCCATTGGCCGTATATCACGGATACGCCGACGGCCCAAGACCAAATCACGCCGATAATGCCCGCCAGCGCACGTGCCGCACGAGGCACGGCGAGCAGCAGAATCACCGCACAGGCGGCGGCCAGCATCGTGTGCCCGGAAGGCGCGGAATTGGCTGCGGGAGAATCAGTATTGATGATGAACGGACGCGGCAGCACCCCTTTGATTCGGGTGACGGCCAGGCACACCGCGGCGAACACGACGATCTGCCCGACGAGCCACCAACGACGACGCACCAATGCCGAGACGACGCCAATCACCGCAAGCAGACAACTGATGGCGATGACCAGCCATGATTGGGCGACCAGCGACATCAGGCCGCCGACCGCGCCGGGCACGCCGGTCACGAGGTTCTTCCAGACCAGTTCGTCATACGACTGGCCGTCTTCGGTGAACACGCACACCCACCAGATGCCGAATCCCGCCGCGATCAGCAGCAGGCCGAACACGGCGCACAGCACGCGACTGGAGATACGCGGGCGCACAGCCAACGGGTCGAGTTTGGCCAGTCCACGGTCGACCTCGCCGGAATCAAGCGGATCGAGATCATCAAGCCCACGCGACGGTCCGCGAGCCGGCGAGCCAAGCCCGGCCAGCGGATCGATGACGTTTGGGGACGCGCTTGCCGCAGCGGAGCCCGATCCCAACGCGGCGAACGGGTCACTTGCATTATCGGCGGCGGAGCGCGCATCAGAGGCGCCTCCCACCATACTGGCCGGCGCATGCGGATCACGAATTACAGGATTCTGTGCGTCATTCATATTCACGACTGTACGGCCGCGCCCCGGACAGTGCGCCGCATCGCCGCGCGCTCAGGGCCAAATCCGCACAAAAGAAAAACCTCCACGTACCCGGCAGAGGCCACTTACCCTTGCTGCATTCCTGCCCTGGGGGAGTTGGGTGACATACCGCCACGCGGAGGCTGTGACAAGCTTAAGAAAATGGGTGGACGAGCGACGGGAAGCCCTTTTTATTAGGCATTGCCGCGTGCCGGCCGGCGCTGCGCCCACGGCTTTCAGCCAATATCCATGCAAGTCGCAGAATAGTGCCCAATTGTAAGAGTTCCGGGAAAATCGCGCTTGGTGTTCGCCCTGAGAGCGCTCACGTCAAACGTTTGTTCAAGGCCAGCAGTTACGGTGGAATCATGGCTTCATATAAACGTCGCGCACATTCGTCAGACCGCGGCCCCGCGCTCCGTAAGCCTCGCGCCACGCAGAGCGAGACTGCAGGCACCACGAAAGCAAGCTCTCCCCGCGGCCCTCGCGGCAAGAACAACACGAGCCGCAAGCCGGCCAATACCCATCGCGCATCCAGCCATAAAAGGAATGGCGGCCACCGTGTGCTCAAGTGGGTATTGGGCATATTCTTTGGCCTTATCGGACTTGGCTTGGCAATCGGTATCGGCGTGTTCGCATACCTGTATGCCACCACCGAGGTGCCCCAGCCCGAAAAGTTCGCCTTGGCGGAGAAGACCACCGTCTATTACGCCGACGGCACCACGCCGATTGGCTCATACGCCGAGCAGAACCGCGAGATCATCTCTTGCGAGGGGCTGCCGGACTATGTGGGCAACGCCATCGTGGCCTCCGAGAACCGCACGTTCTATACGGATAAAGGCCTGGATCTCAAGGGCATCGCCCGCGCGTTCATCAACAACGTGACCAAGGGCACCCGTCAGGGCGGCTCGACCATCACCCAGCAGTATGCCGAACGCTACTACATGGGCGAAACCACCTCCTACGTGGGCAAGGCCCGCGAGGCCATCATGGCCATCAAAATCGCGCAGACCGAATCCAAGGATGAAGTGCTGTGCAACTACATGAATACGATTTACCTAGGCCGCAATTCCTACGGCATCCAGGCCGCCGCCAAGTCGTATTTCAACAAGGACGCCAAGGATCTGACGCTGTCTGAAGCCGCGATGATCGCCGGCATCATCCCCTCCCCCTCCACGTGGGATCCGGCCGACAATCCTGATATGGCCAAGGCCCGATTCAAGCGCGTGCTGAACATCATGCAGGAAGACGGCTACATCACCGCCAAGGATCACAAGGCCGCTGAATTCCCGCAGACCGCCGGCGTGACGCAGCAGAACGAATACGCCGGCCCCAACGGATACCTGTTGGATATGGTGCGGCGTGAGCTGGTGGCGTCCAAGACGTTCACCAAGGAAGATCTTGACACCGGCGGATATAAGATCGTTACCACCATTGACAAGGCCAAGCAGGATGCGATGCAGTCCGTGGGAGACACGCGCGCGGACGGCATGCCGGAGAGCATTCAGGTGGGCGGCATCGCTGTGGAACAGAAGACCGGCGCCGTGGTCTCGGTCTACGCCGGCTCGGATTACCTCTCGCAACAGCTCAACAACGCCGATCAGGCCATGTTTGAGCCGGGTTCCACGATGAAGCCGTTCGCGCTGCTGGGCGCCGCGCAGTCCGGCGTGAATTTCGACACGATGTTCAACGGCAACTCGCATCAGCATTTCTCCGGCATCACCGCCGAGGTGAACAACGCCCTGAACATCAACTGGGGCAACATCAACCTGTACCAGGCCACCGCCAACTCGGTGAACACGGTGTTCATGAACGTCAACGAACACCTTACGCCGCAGCGCACGGCGAAAATCGCGCATGAAGCGGGCATCGAGGGAGAGATCGACACCAGCTCCATGTACAACGTGCTGGGCATCAACGCGCTGACCGTGTGGGATCTGGCGCAGGGGCATTCGACCATCGCCAACAATGGCGTGAAGAACACCCTGCACATGGTGAACAAGGTGCTGAGCTCCGACAACAAGGACCTCTACAACGCACCCAACGAGAACAAGCAGGTGTTCGACGCCAACGATTGCGCGCTGGTGCAGAAGGCCATGCAGGGCACCACCACCTACGGCACCGCCGCTGGCGTGTCCAGCGCGCTGGGCGGCCGCCAAGTGGCCGGCAAGTCCGGTACCGCCAACGATGAGCTGGCGGCATCGTTCGTGGGTTACACGCCCAGCCTGTTGAACGTATGGGCCATTTGGAATCCGGATGCGGACGGCAACCCGCAGGTTGTGCCGGCATTCGGCGGCTACGGCGTCACCTCCACCGGCTACCCGGCGCACCTATTCGAGGAATACATGACTCAGGCGCTGCAGGGCACCGCCGTTGAGCAGTTCACCACGCCTAAGGACAGCGGCAAGATTGGTGGCTCCGACGGCACGTGGGGCTTGGGCGGCGGCCAGAGATCCTCTTCTTCCACCACCGATGACGAAGAGGCCAAGAAGCAGGCCGAGGAAGAAGCCAAGCGGAAGGCCGAGGAAGAGGCCAAGAAGCAGGCTGATGCCGAGGCCCAGCAGAAGCAGGAATTCGCCCAGCAGTGCCTTGCCAACCCGAGCTATTCCACCGAATGCCCGAATTATCCGGATACCAGCAGTGGCGGGGACGGCAACACCGGCGACACGACCACCACTCCCGACGGCGAGCAGAAGCCCAAGCCCGACCCGCAGCAGCCGCAATCCCAGCAGCAGTAAGAGCCGCAGCACAGCTCCCTCTGATGGCAGCAACGGCTCCCTCTGATGAGGGAGCCGTCAGCGAAGCTGACTGAGGGAGAGACCCAATAGTATTGGCTCCCCTCAGAGAGGGGAGCCAATACTATATGTGCGACTCAGCGGCCTCAGCGGTTGCGCTGGGAACGGTTGATGGCGGAGATAATCGCCTTCAGCGCGCTGGTGGTAATGGACGAGTCAATGCCCACGCCCCACACGATCTGCGCGTCGTCAGCCTCACCGACCTGGCATTCCACATAGGAGGCGGCCATGGCGTCGGTACCCACGGACATGGTGTGCTCCACATAGTCCATAATCGAAGCGTCCACACCGAAGTTGGAGATGGCGTTGAGGAAGGCGGCGATCGGACCGTTGCCGATGCCGGACACCTCGCGCTCCACGGGCTGCTCGCCCCCAACGTTCACGCCGCGGTCGAGCAGGCGAGCCTTGAGCACGGTGTCGGAACCGTCCTCACCGGAGCTGACGGACACCTTGAGCAGCTTCAGGCGGCCCCAAGGCGCAAGCGAAGCGTCGTGGGTATCGCCCACAACCACGCCGGCGGCGGTCATGCCGGACTGTTCGACCGGCAGGTACTCATCCTTGAACAAGCGCCAGATGTCCTCGTCCTTGACTTCCTTCTTGGTGGTGTCGGCGAAGTTCTGGACGATCTTGTCGAATTCGATCTGCAGACGCTTCGGCAGGTCAAGGTTGTGGTTGGTCTTGAGCAGGTATGCCATGCCGCCCTTGCCGGACTGCGAGTTGACGCGGATGATGGCCTCGTACGTGCGACCGATATCCTTCGGGTCGATCGGCAGGTAGGGCACGAGCCAGACGAAGCTGTCGAGATCGGCGCCAGCGCGCTCGGCGGCCACCTGACGGGCCTCGAGACCCTTCTTGATGGCGTCCTGATGCGAGCCAGAGAACGCGGTGAACACGAAGTTGCCGGCGTACGGATGGCGCTCGGAGATCTTGATCTGGTTGCAGTACTCAACCGTCTTGCGGATCTCAGGTACGTTGGACAGGTCGAGCTGCGGGTCGATGCCCTGGGTGAGCCAGTTGAGGCCCAGCGTGACCAGGTCAACGTTGCCGGTGCGCTCACCGTTGCCCAGCAGGCAGCCTTCCACGCGGTCGGCGCCGGCCAGCACGGCCAGCTCGGTGGCGGCCACGCCCATGCCTTCGTCGTTGTGCGGGTGGAGGGAGAGCACCACGGAATCGCGGTCGTCGAGGTGGGTGGAGACGTACTCCACTTCGTCGGCGAACACGTTCGGCGTGGTCATTTCCACGGTGGCGGGCAGATTGATGATCATCGGATGCTCGGGAGTCGGCTTGATGACGCCGATCACGGCGTTGCACACCTCAACGGCGTACTCCGGCTCGGTTCCGGTGAAGGATTCCGGCGAGTACTCGTAGTACAGGTCGATGCCCTTGGCCTCGGATTCGAGGTCCTTGCATAGTTCGGCGGCATCGGTGGCGAGCTTCTTGATCTCTTCCTTGTTCTTCTTGAACACCACTTCGCGCTGCAGCACAGAGACGGAGTTGTAGAAGTGCACGATGGCGCGCTTGGCACCCTTCAGCGCCTCGTAGGTGCGGCGGATGAGGTGCTCGCGGCACTGGGTGAGCACCACGATAGTCACATCGTCCGGGATGAGCTCGCGCTCGATGAGCATGCGGATGAAGTCGAAATCAGTCTCGGATGCGGACGGGAAGCCCACCTCGATCTCCTTGAATCCCATGGAGACGAGCAGGTTCCAGAAGCGCAGCTTGCGCTCGGAATCCATCGGGTTGACGAGGGCCTGGTTGCCGTCGCGAAGATCGACGGAGCACCAGCGCGGTGCGCGCTGCAGTCGCTTACCCGGCCACGTGCGCTCCGGGTAATCAAACGGGATCTGCTCGCTGTATGAGGCGTACTTGTTGTACGGCATACGGCTGGGCTTCTGCGGATCGCCGATGAATCGTGCCGGAGGCAGCAGCGGGTCGTTGTTCCCCCCATTGGACGCCGCGGCCACGGCCGCGAGATCAAACACGGACGATTGATCCTGACCCATTACTCCTCCTTTGCTTGGAATCGGCGCGCCCCTTCGGCCGGCGGGAATGCCGGGCAGTCGACGCGCTCCTCTATCACTGCGTTACATATCCGTAACGAACTTCCATCGTACCGTTCCAGCATCCCAACGCCGCGCCCATGCCACATAGCGGTTACGCGGCGGCGTGCCGGCGTCACAGATCCCAATCGCCATACCGGGCGGTTGGATTGCGGATGGGTTAAAGTGGGCCGTATGACGACTTTGCGCTTCCGTGGGGACGGACATGGGGACGGCACCTTCCGGGTGCTGCAGATGGCGGACGTGCAGGACGGGCCGGACGTGGATCCGGACACCGTGGCGCTCATCGAGGCGGCGATCCGCGAGGCCAAACCCGATCTGGTGGTGTTCACCGGCGATCAGATCCGCGGGTACGATCCGGCGTGGATGCGCACGTTCCTGCGCCGGCGCGGGGAGCGGCCCGGCGACCACGTGCGCGAGGTGACGCGGTTCGAGGCGTGGTGGCGCCGCACATTCGACGGGGCGCGGCTGCCCGATCCGCCCGAGTCCGAGGTGCCGGACGACACCGTGGACGCGCTACTCGACGACGCGCGCGCCAAGGTGCGCCGGTGCTTCGCCGGATTCCTCGGGCCGGTCGTGCGCGCGGGCGTCCCGTTCGCCGCCACCTACGGCAACCACGACTTCCAGTGCGGCATCCTCGCCGGCGAACAAGACGGCATCTACCGCGAGTTCCCCGGCTGCCTCAACCCGCGCGACCCCGGGGAGCACGGCGCGGACGGTGACAACCCGCTCGTCTGCGAGCCCGGCACGTTCGCGCTGCCCGTCGAGGCGTCCGACGGGTCGGGCCGCGTGGCCATGAGCGTCGTGATGGTCAATTCAGGCGACTACGCCACCGAGCGACTCTCCCCCGACGACACCGTATTCGGCGAGCCGTCGTCGCACCTCGCGCCCGCCGAATACGCGCGCGACCCGCGCGGGCTCGATCTGGCCGACTCGGACGGCTATGGCACGCCCACCCCGCAGGCCCTGGCGTGGCTCGGCGGCGTGCAGCGCTCTCTGGCCGAACGCAACGGCGACGGGTGGCCCGTGCCCGCGATCGCGTTCCAGCACATCCCGCCGCAGGAGTTCTACCAGTGCCTCAAGGAGGTGCCGCCCCTCACGCCCAACGCCGTCGAGGGCGCGCGCACGTTCGCCGGTCGCTGCTACGTGCTGGACCGCTCGGTGTGCCGGCCGGGTTCGATCCTCGGCGAATCGATCGGATGCGCGGACGTGAACTGCGGCGAGGTGGCGGCATTGCGCGACGCGGGCGGCTACTTCGCGCTCTACTGCGGCCACGACCACAAGAACGCGTTCGTGGGTCACGTGGACGGGCTCGACCTCGGCTACGCCCCCACCTGCGGCTTCGCCTCGTACGGCCCCAAGTCGCGCCTGCGCGGCATCCGCCTGTTCGAATTCCGCGAATCCGACCCGTCCGCCTACGCCACGCGCATGCTCACCTACGGCGACCTCGTGGAGCGCTACGGCCACAATGAGGCGCGCGTCTTCATCGGCGACCACCTGGTGGTGGACGGCCCCACCCTGCGCGACCAGCTGCGCCGACCGGGCGTCTTCGCCACCCTCGCGCTGCTCGCCGGCATGGCCGTCTCCGCGGTGGGCTCCGCGGTGAAAGCCGCGACCGCCCGCAAGCGCCAATAAGTGCCCGCACGCCTCCATATGCACCCACATGAACCCGCATGCATCCGCAAAATGGAAAAACATGGCAGCAGCGGGTGCAAAACCCGCGCAAAACGTGACAAATCCACAGGGAAAACAAGGAAAAACGATACGAACATGGCCCTGGAACCCGCGCAAAACGTGGCAGCGCGAGGAATGTCAGTCGTGAAACGCCCGGAATTCCGGCCATTCCACGACGTGGCGGCCGGTACACACCAGAGCCGCCATAGAAACGTGATCGTCGGGGTATATGGAATGCCTGAACCAGCGGCCGCGTGATACATTCGCTTGCGCATTTTTTGTACATCGCATGTACAAAAAATACAGATCGTGAAGTGCGACACTAGGAATCTCCCCGCGAATTCGCACGACGTCGTCTCCTTACGACGGCCGCGGCGCACAACCGGCCGTGCCATCTCCATAGTGTGCAGAACTTTTTCGCCTTTGCGGACACCTATCCACGACTTCCCGAATCTGCTGCACACTCCGCAGATAGCCCACAGCCATGCGAAACTCTGCATGGGAAAAGACCACCGAACGGCCCGCATGCCGCCACCATGCGTATGATACGATGGAAGTTGTCAGATGCCTGATGACTCAATGCGGAGTTATCGCAACAACAAGTCAAGGAACCTCGGAGCATGCCATACGCGTCACGGCCAACCGGACCATTCGACCATGCTCAATACCGGTAAAGTCAGCGCTATGGTAAAAAACGACCCAAACCCAGACAAGCCTTTTCGTTTCGCACTATTGTAGACAGAAAAGCCGTTTGAGAACTGCACAATCATTGATCACGACAACGGCGTCACCAACTTGAGGACGAACAAGACAAGGAGCACATCATGAGCAACCTATCCGACTCGGCCGTACTTGAACCGCCAGCTTCAACGGAAGCACCAAACGCGGAATCATTCACCCCTCAGGGAGAGTACAGCCAACGGGAACTGGCTTTGCTGGCCCGACTGTCGTTGAAGGTCACGCCCGCAGTCTCCGCTCGCAGTCGCTGTGACGAGACGATGGACGCGATCAAGTCCTACATCCTGCGCGAGCGCCTGCAATCCGGCGACGTGATGCCCACTGAAACACAGCTGTGCGACACGATCGGAGCCTCCCGCTCCTCCGTGCGCGAGGCCGTGCGCAAGCTCGAAGCGCTCAACATCGTCAAAGTGGAACACGGCAAGGGCACCTTCGTGGGCTCTTTGTCCTTGGATCCGATGGTGGAAACGCTCGCATTCCGATCCATGGTGTCTGTCGGCAAGAATTTCACAGACCTGCAGGATGTCGTAGAGCTGCGCAGGTTTCTGGACTTGGGATGCGCCGGCGAAGTGGTCGTATCGCTTGCCGGCAGCGAACAACCGCGTCTCATGGAGCTTGCCGAGTCCATGACCAATACCGCCAAGGAAGGCAAGACCTTCCTCGCATTGGACATTGACTTCCATATGGGGATTCTCGATTCTCTGGACAACACAATCGTCAAGCAGATGGTCCGTTCCCTGTGGCTCGTGCACATGGCGGTTCTTCCCCAACTGGGTCTGCCGGTGTCCAGCGAGCTCGACCGTACCGCAGAGGCCCACAAGCGCATGTTGAACGCGGCCCTCGCCGGTAATGTCGAGGAATACCGGAAAGCCGTCATCGACCACTACGAGCCGATCGAGTCCATCCTAAAGCAACGCATTCAGGGAGGTACCGAGTGAAGTTGGGTAATCGTGATGCGGAGCGGGCGGAAGGCCGTCAGCCCCGCATCACTCCGCCGCAGCTATAAATGCGTCGGTATTCCATAACGCCGCCACAGGCAATGCCCAAAGATTACCCGGCCATTTCATCACGCGGCCACCCGTATACACAAGGTAGCCCCGGTAAAACCGCTGGTCGTTGGCCAACGCCGCCAGCCCTTTGAAATCCTCACGGGTTACCCGGGAGGAGGACTTGACCTCGACGCCGACAATGCGATCCCGGCTTACCATGACGAGATCGACCTCCTTGGGACCGGAGCCTGATTCGCGCCAATAGAAGCAATCGGGATGAATGCGGGACCACTGCACAGATGGCAGAATCTGGTTGACGACGAACGACTCGAGGAGATTGCCGTAATCCACCGGGTTGACCATGGGATCGCGGCCCTTGGAAAGCATGGTTTGTACGCTCAGCGACGTATCCACCGGATGGATTTTGGCACGAGCGAAGGTCTGACGGTTAGGCGCGGTACGCAGATTCGGCAACGCGCTCACCAGAAACCGCCGCATGAAGATGCCCACATAACGGTCTACAGTACGCCGGTCGAGGGCAAGCTGCTCACCCAAAGCACTGGCATTCAGAATGCCTCCGGGCATGCACAGAAGCCTCGTGAGGATATTTTCGGCGATGGCCGCGTCAAGTTTCTCATCGGGCAGAATGGTGTCGCCGAGCACGGCACGGATGTCATCCGCCACGAGTCTTTCCCGTTCCCAATCCGCATATTCGGCATATTGCGACGAGTATTCGGGGAAGCCTCCGGCGGCCATGAGATCGTAAAGCTTCTGACGGGCGATCGGCTCGTCGAAGGAGACGTCCGGCTCTCCATCCCATAAATCGTCCACCAGGCTGGTGTCAACGCCGTGCATCTCACGTTGAGTCAGGGGGCTCATGGTGAAACGCTGCGCTCGACGGGCCAGAGGATCCTGGCCGTCCAATCCACCTCGGTTGATGAGCGCGCTGCCGGTGAGGATGAACTGCGTATGGCCGGCGGGCAGCGCATCGACGATTTCCTTCACGGCGAGCGGCAGATCGCGGATGCGCTGCGCCTCATCGATGATCACCGGTAGGTTCAAGGACTCCAGCCATCCATGCAGATCGGTTTTCGCCAGTTCGTATGCGTTGGCATCCGCAAGGGTTTCATACGAAAAGCCGACGCCGACGAGTTGGCGCTGGGCCATCATCGTCTTGCCTACGGCGCGAGCCCCTTCCAGGATCACGGCCTTGCGTCGAGCATGCAGGATGGATTCAGCCAGAGGCCGGGCAATGTAATCGGACATGCAATTATTGTACATCGAATGTACAAAAAATTGTACATCGAATGTACAAAAAATATACATGCTGCGTACAAAGGCGTCTTCCAGAGTTGCCAGGAAGACGCCTTTGTACGCACGGTCACGTATAGCCGAGGATCACTCCTCCGCAGCCGACTTCACTCCGAACCAGCTCAGCGGCAGATGCGTGAAGTACACTCCGGCCGTTTCCCGCTCCCAAGACAGGCCAATGGCCCCATCCGGCAGCACCGACATGCACTGGTAGACATAGTGATAGGGATTGAAGCACCGATTGCGCGCCCACGTGCGGCCGCCATCCTCACTCAGCCGCAGCACACCGCAGCCACGGTAGGGACGCATCAAGCTGGCATTGGCGAAAATGATCCGGTCGGATGCGCAGCCGGGCTCCTCGCCGGCTTTGGACGGGACCGTCACCGCATTGGGCTGGCTGAAGATGTCCGGCAGATCGGGATCGAACTCAACGGTTTCCCATGTATCACCACCATCATGGCTAACGGCCTTGCCGACCCTGCCCAGATGATGTTGATTGCGGAACAGGCACAACACATCGCCGTTGGCCCGTTCCACGAACACCGATTCGTGCGTGGTGGCATCGTCATCGCGCACGTCCCGTTCGTCCACGACCTTGCCGTTGACTACGCGTCCCTCGTTGATGGCTTTGCCTCTGCGCCACGTCTGGCCACCATCATCGGAGATCAGCGCGCCGCCTGCGTTGAACTTGGGGCTCGTGCCGGTGCAATAGTACGGGATGAGCAGTCGCCCCCGATGTTTGCCGGCGCTCAGCTGGATGCCGTTGCCGGGCGACGTGCCCAGAAACCCCATCCATCCTTCCTTGACCATATGGTTGATGTGCCTGGGCTTGGACCATGTTTCGCCGTCATCGTCCGAATGCACTTCCACCAGATAGCTGGTACGCGCGGTCAGCAGGCTTTCATGCGGGTCGACGCCCTCCTTGAGATAGATGTTGCCCGCGGACTCACCATCGCGTGTGACGTTGCCATCCTCATCCACACGGTATGACGTGGCTTCTCCGTCCAAGGACGTTACCGCACCATCAGGTTGGAGCAGATATTCCGTCCCCTCGCCATCGTGCAGGAT
>CXPH01000132.1_pt1 | contig 13645 bp, 8 predicted proteins | sample 591581 | NCBI WGS metagenome assembly CXPH01 (sample SAMEA3491264, study PRJEB9169) | human gut metagenome | biome: ENVO:mammalia-associated habitat; material: ENVO:feces | place: Bangladesh | collected 2010-04-07 | reverse complement strand
CTCCGGTTCTGAAGCCATCGAAGTCATCGAAAAGGTACGGCCCGACCTCATCGTGCTGGATGTAATGCTGCCTGACATTGACGGCTTCACCGTAACCCGTCGCATCCGTCAGGAGGGCATCGACGCACCCGTACTGTTTCTGACCGCACGCGATGACACGCAGGACAAGATCATGGGCCTTACCGTTGGCGGCGACGACTACGTGACCAAGCCATTCAGCCTCGAGGAGGTTGTGGCCCGTATCCGCGCGATTCTGCGTCGCACCCGCGAACAGGTTGAGGATGATCCGATTATTCGTGTGGCCGACTTGGAGATTAACGAGGACTCGCATGATGTATCGCGAGCCGGGCAGCCCATCGATTTAAGCCCCACGGAATACAAGTTGCTGCGCTACCTGATGGACAATGAAGGCCGCGTGCTGTCCAAGGCGCAGATCCTAGACCATGTCTGGCAGTACGACTGGGGCGGTGACGCCGCAATCGTCGAATCGTATATCTCGTATCTGCGCAAGAAGGTCGATGGCATCGAGGTCGACGATGGCGAAGGCGGCAAGCGCAAGGTGACGCCGCTGATCGAGACCAAACGCGGCATCGGTTATATGATTCGCGAACCGAAGAACTAATCCAGCCATCATGAGTGAACCCGATAAGTCGCCACGGCCCAATATGCCTGCGTCCGCCCCGGAGGCGGTCGCACGCATGAAAGAACATCACAATCGCAAGAAGAACATGTTCTTCGGCCATTTTGACCGTATCTCCCTGAGCAGCAAGCTTGTGGCCTGCACCATTGCCGTGCTGCTGATCGGGGTGTCAGTGATTTCCTTCTCCATCCGCGCGTTGGTGAGCAACTATATGTTGAGCAAAACCGACAACCAGCTCAAATCGCAGAGCCAGATGGTGTTCGAGAATATCGTGACGCTTGCCAAAAACGACAATGCCGGGCCAAACTCGTACTTTCTGCAGATTCAATACACCGACGGCACGTTGGATAATGAGGGTAACCCGCTGGTGGTCACGCCGCTGATGCCTCAGCTGCAGGACGGCATCGTCTCCGTGCCGGTGCTGCCCACCAACGGCGATACCTCAGACATCACGTTCGGTCAGCCATTCACCACGCAGGCTGTGGTCAAGCAGGTTGTCCAGGTACAGAACAATTCTTCGGATTCCAACAATACGACCAAGCCGCAGACCGATCCGAACACGCAAGACGACGCGGGCAACGATGCCGGCAATTCTGGTTCCAAGAACGCTCCGAACTCCTCGAATTCCGTCACCACGATTCTGTCCAATCCTTCCTCCAATGCCAATCATGCTGCGGTGAGTACCGCGCGTTCGCCGTGGCGCATTCTGCCGATGACGTTCACGGAGAACGGCAAGGAGAGGGCCGTGGTGTATATCGGCCTGTCCTTGTCCGATCAGATCGACATCGTCAGCACGCTTTCCCGTTACTGCGTCGTGGTCGGCATTGCCGTGGTGCTGCTTGGTGGTTCTCTGGCCACATTGATCATCCAGCACACGATGACCCCGCTGAAGCGCATGGAAAAAACCGCCGCGAAGATTGCCGCCGGTGATTTGAGCCAGCGTATTCCTTCCGCTCCCGAGAACACGGAAGTCGGCTCTCTGGCCGCTTCGTTGAACACGATGCTGACTCGAATAGAGCTCAGCTTCCACGAGCAGGAAGAGACCACCGACAAGATGAAGCGGTTCGTCTCCGACGCCAGTCACGAGCTGCGCACGCCGCTTGCCGCCATCCATGGTTATGCGGAACTGTATAAGATGCAACGCGATATGCCTGGGGCGTTGGATCGTGCCGATGAATCCATCGAACACATCGAACGTTCCAGTCAGCGTATGACCGTGCTTGTCGAAGATTTGCTGTCTCTGGCCCGGCTTGATGAGGGCCGTGGCATCGATGTGACCGGCACGGTGAAACTCTCCTCGCTAGTTACCGATGCCGTTGATGATTTGCACGCCCTCGATCCGGACCGTGCCATCGGCCGTATGCTGATTGGGCTTGAGCCCGCCCGTGACCTGAACCATCCGGCGTCGTTGAGCCTTACTGAGGGTGACTGGCCGACCATCACCCTGCCTGGTGATGCCTCGCGTTTGCGTCAGGTAGTGACCAATATCGTGGGCAATATTCACCGATACACGCCGATTGATTCATCCGCGGAGATTGCTCTTGGCGTGATGCCGGCGGCTATTGACCCGAAGCAGCTTTCCGGTTTACCGGCTACCGACGCGTCAATGCGCCGCTTCGTAGAGGCCGCCGAAGTAGGCGCATCGATGAGCACTGGGTACCGGTATGCCGTGCTCCGATTTGTGGATCATGGACCTGGCGTGCCGGACGAATCCCGACCAAAGATATTCGAACGATTCTATACGGCTGACCCATCGCGTGCCCGTGAAAAGGGAGGCACCGGTCTGGGCATGGCCATCGCGCAGTCCGTGGTCAAGGCCCATCATGGCTTTATCTGTGCCACGGCCACCGATGGGGGAGGCCTGACCTTCACCGTGGTGCTGCCCATCGAGCAGATGCCCGCCGCCCAATCCGCACAGACCGCAGGCAAAACCAAGGAAGCCAAGCAGAAGTCCTCGTGGTTCGGCGGTGAGCGTAAATCGTGAGACGACTCAGCCTCATGATGTGTGGTCAAGACCTGTGAGGTACACTATTCCTTCAGTTCATTATTACTGTTGAGGATTGAAGGAAGGTTCGCAATGCCCACCGGTCGAGTTCGTTGGTTTGACGCAGCCAAAGGATATGGCTTCATCACCAGTGAGGAAGGCAAGGACGTGTTCCTGCCGGCTCAGGCCCTGCCTACTGGCGTCAATACGCTGCGCAAAGGGGCCAAGGTGGAGTATTCCGTGGTGGACGGTCGGCGTGGCCCGCAGGCCATGGATGTGAAGCTGATCGCCTCCAGTCCCAGCTTGGTCAAGGCCACTCGTCCTAAGGCGGATGATATGGCCGCCATCTGCGAGGACCTCATCAAGATGCTCGACGCTGCCGGCAACACGTTGCGTCGCCATCGCTACCCTTCCGCCGCCGAAAGCAAGAAGCTGGCCACGCTGCTGCGTGCCGTGGCGGATCAATTCGACGTGCAGGACTGATGCGACCCATGACTGACACCATCGAAACCGCCGTGACACCGGATCCTCATGCCATTGCACGGGCCGTGCTGCTTGAAGTGGCCGACGAGCCTGATCAGGTGGGTGACTTTGTCGTTGCCAATGAGCTTGAAGATCATGTCACCGATTTTCGTTTCGTCGCGAACATTCGCGGATACGAGGGATGGCAGTGGTCGGTAACGCTGTATCACGATGAGGAATTGGATTCGTGGACGGTGAACGAGTCCTCCCTGATTCCGGCCGAAGACGCGCTGATGCCGCCCAAGTGGATTCCGTGGAAAGACCGTCTTGAGCCCACCGACCTGTCTCCCACCGATTCCATCGGCACCAATCCGGATGACGAGCGTATCGAAGATGGCGAGGTCCAGGAATCATCCCTGCAGGATGTCAATGACGCAGTGGAGGTGTTTCGTCTCACCCGTCGCCATGTATTGAGCTCGTTGGGCCGCGCACAGGCTGCCAAGCGCTGGTACGAAGGTCCTCGTGGGCCAAAGGCGCTGAGCACCAAGACGGCCGCAGGCAATCTGTGTTCCACCTGTGGCTTCTTCGTGCCGCTTAAGGGCGAGCTCGACCGTTTGTTCGGCGTATGCGCGAACAAGTGGAGCCCGGATGATGGCCGTGTGGTCTCGCTGGACCATGGCTGCGGCGAGCATTCCGAGATTGAACCTCCGGAGCCAAGCCGTCTGTGGGTGCAGGCCAAGCCTGCTTTTGATGACCTGCACATCGATGTGGTGGCCCACCGGCCTCGCAAGCAGGAGCCTGCAGAACTTGATGATGAGGCGGATGAAAGCGACAAGCCTGAGGCGGATGACGAGCAGCTGATCTCCACCGAAAGCCCCGCCCCCGACACGGACGAAGCCACCGAAGAGGACATCCTTGAAAACACCGTTGATGATGGTGAGGGCGAGGATGATGTTGACGACGAACCGGAGACCGCGGACACCGCTGAAGAAGTGACTCCCGGACTTGAAGCCGTGGTGGATTTGATCGAAAAACTCCGTCAGACTAAATCCGATTCGGAAGAGGATGACGAGAAGTAAGTCGACTGCAATCAGCTGTGGGGGTCTTACCTGCTTTGCCAGCGCAAGGAATTCTCGAAATAAGCCTTTTTGTACGAGAATTTTTGCACTGAGCAACTGTCAGTGCAAAGAATTCTCGAGATGATTTTTGGATAACCGCTGGTTGGTCGATTAGTGCACGACGGTGACGTTGCACTCGGCAAAGTTCACAATCTGGCGAGACACCGAACCTAGGAAATGAGCATCGAGACCGGAGAGGCCACGTGAACCCACTACCAGATGACGGGCATACCGAGAAGCCGCAATCAGACCCTTGGATGCAGGAATGTGGAAAGCGTTCGTGCTGACTTTGATTCCTTCAGGGATGTCAACCTCGGACATCATCTTGGCAAGTATTGCTTCGGCGCGCTGCTGCCCGGCTTCAACCGGTGCCACGGCATTTTCATAGCCCGGGATAACGCCCAGATCGCGCAACTGCCAGCAGAACATCACATTCAGAGGCACGCCATGCAGCTGTGCGTCATCGAGGGCAAACTCGAAAGCACGGCGTGAAGCTTGTGATCCATCCACGCCCACCACCACTGGGCGGCTGTGCTCTTCGATAGCCGGTTTGGGCTGGGCGAAATGCACGGTCTGGTCGTCCGGCGTCAGCGCGTTGGCGATGGCATCGGTCACCGTTTCGTCCTCACTGTCGGAGACGCGCACCACCGTGACCGGGACCTCGGCCGTTTCCGCCAGCGATGCGGACAGCGATCCCATGAACCAGCGTGCCACACGGCCTAAGGATCGGCGTCCGACCACAATCTGCTGGGAATCCTTGCCGATCTGCAGCAAAGCGGCGGTGCCGGTGGCCTTGACCGAGGTGAGCTTCAGATTCGCGGGATCAAAATCAATGCCGGCTGCGGCCTTCTCCACCCACGACTTCAGCTCGTTGGCGATGTCGTGACGAACCTTGGCCCAGGTTTCATCGCTGTCCGGTTCGGAACCCATATCCCACGAATGGGTCCAGCCGAACACGGCATTGACATGCTGTCCGGTCAGTGAGGCCTCCTTCAGCGCCCATTTCAATGCGGCAAAGGACTCGTCGGAACCATCCACACCAACAACGATGTCGGCCTTGGTTGTTGTTTCGCTCATGGTGAGCCTCCCTTCCATCGATCACAGGATGAATCTATGCACCAGCATATCGTTTTTCTTCTCCTCTCACGGCGCAATTCATGGAATCCAGCGAATAAACGTCACTGTGAATCGGTAGAGTAAAACGGAATGTCAATTGAGGAAGGACAAGCATGTTCGAACGGTTTACCGACCGTGCACGGCGCGTGATCGTGTTGGCGCAGGAAGAGGCGAGGACTCTCCAGCACAACTACATCGGCACCGAACACCTGCTGCTCGGCCTGATCCGAGAGGGTGAGGGCGTGGCCGCCAAGGCACTCGCCTCGAAGGGCGTGGAGTTGGACGCCACCCGCAAGCAGGTCGAAGAGATGATCGGCAAGGGCAACGCGGCCCCGAACGGGCACATCCCCTTTACCCCGCATGCCAAGCAGGTGCTGGAGTTCTCGTTGCGTGAGGCTTTACAGTTGGGCCACAGCTACATCGGCACTGAGCATATTCTGCTCGGCTTGATTCGCGAGGGCGAAGGCGTGGGCACTCAGGTGCTCATCAAGATGGACGTTGATTTGGGCGAGCTGCGCAGTGCAACCATCGATATGATTCGCGGCAACTCCGGCACCTCCACTGACGGCAAGGGCGATTTGGCCAACGCCGGTGGCGTGGCGGACAAGCAGAACAAGTCCGGTTCCGCCATTCTCGACCAGTTCGGCCGCAACCTGACCGCCGAAGCCTCCGAGGGCAAGTTGGATCCGGTCATCGGCCGTACTAACGAGATCGAGCGCGTTATGGTCGTGCTCTCCCGCCGCACCAAGAACAACCCGGTGCTGATCGGCGAGCCTGGCGTGGGCAAGACCGCTGTGGTCGAAGGACTGGCCCAGAAGATTCAGGCCGGCGATGTGCCGGAGACCTTGAAAGGCAAGCAGGTCTACTCGCTGGATCTTGGTTCCATGGTGGCCGGTTCCCGTTACCGTGGTGATTTCGAGGAGCGTCTGAAGAAGGTCCTGAAGGAAATCAAGACCCGTGGCGACATCGTGCTGTTCATCGACGAGATCCACACCATCGTGGGTGCCGGCTCTGCCGACGGCGCATTGGGTGCCTCCGATATGTTGAAACCGATGCTGGCCCGTGGCGAGCTGCAGACCATCGGCGCCACCACCACCGACGAGTACCGCAAGTATATCGAGAAGGACGCGGCGCTGGAACGCCGATTCCAGCCCATCCAGGTGCATGAGCCGACCATCGCCGAGACCATTGAAATCTTGAAGGGCCTGCGTTCTCGCTACGAGAACCACCATCACGTGACCATCACCGATGGTGCGTTGCAGTCTGCCGCAGAGCTTTCCAGCCGCTATATTCAGGATCGCAACCTGCCGGATAAGGCCATCGATTTGATCGACGAGGCCGGTGCCCGCCTGCGCATCAAGCGTCTGACCGCACCGCCCGAGCTCAAGGAGCTTGACGGCAAGATCGCTAAGATCGCCGCCGACAAGGACGAGGCCATCAAGGGCCAGGACTTCGAGAAGGCCGCCGAACTGCGCGACAACCAAGAGAAGTTGGAAGCCGAGCGCAAGGCGAAGGAAGATTCCTGGCGCGAAGGCGAGTCCGACGTCAAGATGGTCGTGGATGAGGACGTGATCGCCGAGGTCATCAGCTCCACCACCGGTATTCCGGTGTTCAAGCTGACCCAGGCTGAGTCCAAGAAGCTGCTCAACATGGAAGCCGAGCTGCACAAGCGCATTATCGGCCAGGATGAGGCGGTGTCCGCCCTGTCCCGCTCCATCCGCCGTACCCGCGTGGGTCTGAAGGACCCGAAGCGCCCGTCCGGTTCGTTCATCTTTGCCGGCCCCACCGGCGTGGGCAAGACCGAGCTGGCCAAGACGCTGGCCGAGTTCCTGTTCGACGATGAGGATGCGCTGATTCGCGTCGATATGTCCGAGTTCTCCGAGAAGTACGCGGCATCGCGTCTCTTTGGTGCGCCTCCGGGATACGTCGGTTATGAGGAGGGCGGCGAGCTCACCGAGAAGGTGCGCCGCAAGCCGTTCTCCGTGGTGCTGTTCGATGAGATCGAGAAGGCTCACCCGGATATCTTCAACACCTTGTTGCAAGTGCTGGATGATGGCCACTTGACCGATGGTCAGGGCCGTAAGGTGGACTTCAAGAACACCATCATCATCCTGACCACCAACCTTGGTACGCGCGACATCGCCAAGGCCGCCAACACGGGCTTCAACCTGGGCGCCAACAGCGAATCCAGCTACCAGCGTATGAAGGATCAGGTCAGTTCCGAGCTTAAGCAGCAGTTCCGTCCGGAGTTCCTGAACCGTTTGGACGACATCATCGTCTTCAAGCAGCTCACCGAGCCGCAGGTGCGTCAGATTGTGGATCTGGATGTCAAGCAGCTCAACGACCGTCTGTTCGACCGCCACATGTCGCTCGAACTTACCGACGCCGCCAAGGATCTGCTTGCGCAGAAGGGCTTTGACCCGCTGCTCGGCGCTCGTCCGCTGCGCCGTGTGATTCAGCGCGACATCGAGGACGCCATCTCCGAGAAGATCCTGATGGGCGACCTCGAAGACGGTCAGAAGGTTATCGTCGACGCCGAGGGCGAAGGTCTGCTGGGTGAGTTCACCTTCAAGGGCGAGACCTTCGAACAGCCTGAGGCCGAGACGGGGGATTCTGTTTCTGCGGTCGATGGAGAGGCGGGATCTCCCGCGGAAACGGAGTCCGGGCCGTCGAACGATGGTCCCGTTTCCAACGATGCCGAGTAGCGTAGCCTCCCTCCAACATGAAAGCCGGCCGGATGACTGGCTTTCATGTTTTGCGGCAAGGATCGTCGATACGATGAGCACATCGATGATGGAACATGGTTGGGTGATGTCCATTCGGAGATGATATCCATTCGGAGAAAGGATGCGGTATGCGCTATGTCGATGACTCCAAGCAGGAGTTGCTGGTATCAACGACGCAGTTTCCGGCGCTGGTCATAGCCCATCAAAGCTATGACAAAGCGAGATATCACTGGCATAGCGGTCTTGAGGTGCTGTACGCGAAGGACTGCCCCATGTCCGTCGTAGTGAATGGCGCCATGACCGTGCTGCAGCCGGGACAGGCGCATGTAATTCCGCCGGAGGCCGTGCATGCGGTTCGCATGGTGAAGGATGAGGACTGGGGGACCACGCCGCAGGCGTTGTCCGTCACGGTCAATCCGGTTGAGATGTCCGCATTCCTTCCACGGATTCTGCAGGCGCAGCGTCAAGTGGACTATGACCGCTGCAACAGGCATGGGGGAGTGGCCTTTGCCCCGTTATGCGATGAGATATACGACCAGCTTGTCGGCGCATCCCAGATGAAGTATGTGAACGCCAATGCCGCGTTCTTCGCGTTGATGGGCAGGATATTCGACGACTTCATGCAGTCGAAGGCGATTGATGGACCTGACGACGGGGACAGTCAGTCCATATCGTTGATTTATCGCTATGCCCGGGATCATTTTCTTTCGTCCATCACTACCAGCGAAGCGGCAAGGCACTTCGGATATTCGCGTGAGTATTTCTCCCGGCTTTTCAAAAAATATTCAGGCACTTCGTTTATGGATTACGTCAATGAGTTACGACTCAAAGTGGCCTGCGAACGGCTACGCATGCCCGATGCGGACATCGGCCAAGTGGGACGGGTGGCTGGTTTTCCCAATGAAAGGGGGTTCCAAGCGGCTTTCGAGCGTAAATTTGGTCTCACGCCCGGGCAGTGGCGTGACATCGAGCTCTCGCACAACTGCGATGACGATTGACGGACCAGTTCGAAGAAGGGCCGGTGAACGGATTCGTTGTGAGCGTCTTCCAACTGGTGGCTCTGTGACGAAGGCGTCACACCATAGGTCACACTTTGTCCCTGATAGGTCACAGTCCACCGATGCCATCCCGCCGAATTGCTTCTATCATCGAACCAGGTTCATGAAAGGCAAAGGAGGCAATCCATGAATCAAAACAATGAAGTGCCAACGAAACTGCATGCCAAGCTCATCACCGTCGCCGCCATCGGCGCCGTGGGCGGTTTCCTGTTCGGCTATGACACCTCGGTCATCAACGGCGCCGTGGACGCCATCGCCAGCCCCGACTCCGGCTTCGGGTTGAACGCCGCCATGAGCGGTTTCTCGGTGTCCAGCGCCATGATCGGCTGCGTGGTCGGCGCATGGTTCGCGGGCACGCTGGCCGATCGCATCGGTCGTGTGCGCGTCATGCAGCTTGCCGCCGCGCTGTTCGTATTCAGCGCCCTGTTCACCGGTCTGGCGTCCAATATCTGGGTGTTCGTGATCTTCCGCATCGTGGGCGGACTTGGCGTCGGATTCACCTCAGCCATCGGCCCCGCCTATATCTCCGAGATATCGCCGTCGTCACGCCGAGGATTCCTCACCGGCTTCCAACAGATGGCCATCGCCTTGGGCATCGTGGCCTCCCTTGTGGTCAATGACTCCTATCTTCTTGGCTCGGGCGGCGCCGCCGTGACGTTCTGGGCCGGACTCGAGACTTGGCGCTGGATGCTGATGACCACAGCCGTTCCGGGCGTCATCATGTTCGCGCTCACCTTCGCGCTGCCCGAATCCCCGCGTTATCTGGTGATGAAGGGCAAGAAGGCCATCGCCGAGAAGGTGCTTCTCGAAGTCGTAGGCGACCGCAACGCCTCCGCGACGGTCGAGCAGATCGCCCAGAGCCTCGAAGGCGAGACGCAGCCCAAGGTCTCCGATCTGCGCGGCAAGACCTTCGGCCTCAAATCCGTGGTATGGATCGGCATCGGCGTCGCCCTGTTCCAGCAGGTGTCCGGCGCGAACGTCATCATGTTCTACGATTCCAGCCTGTGGAAGGCTGTCGGTTTCACCGAGTCCGCGTCTATGACCATCGCTGTGGTGCGTGCTTTGCTGGCCACCGCCGTCACCGTGCTCGGCATGCTGATCATCGATAAGGTCGGTCGCCGCGCCATGCTCAAGGTCGGGTCCCTGATCATGGCCGTGCTTCTGGTCGTGGTGGCCGTTTGCTTCGCCCAATCCACGATGACCGCCGATGGCGGCATCGAGCTGCCCGGCGCGTGGGCCATCATCATGATTGTCGGCGCCTATGGGTTCTTCCTGACCTATTGCGCGACGTGGGGCGTGGCGATGTGGGTCGTCATCGGCGAGATCTTCCCGAACCGCATCCGCGCCGTTGCGGTGGCGCTGGCCACCGCCGCCAACTGGATCGGCAACTTCCTCGTTTCCACCACCTTCCCGCCGCTGCGTGATAGCCTCGGCCTGACTTGGACCTTCGCCCTGTACGCCGTGATGGCCGTCCTCGGATACTGGTTCATCGCCAAGAAGCTGCCCGAGACCAACGGCGTTGAGCTTGAGGATATGAAGGCGGAGATTTGATGATCACCGATCTGCAAGGCGCCGACGCATTCCTTTTCGAGCGCAACGACGGTCTGACCGAAGAACAGAAGAAGGTCGCGCAAACTTGGACGTATTTCGACGAGGATTTGGAGGGCGTCGATCCGGCCATCGCTGCTGACGTGCTCCAGCATCGTACGAATTTTGCCCATAACGACCTGCCTCGGTATGCATTCAAGCGTGAGATTCCGGATGATGTGGTGCTGTATGGCGACATCCCATATCTGCCGGACGCGACGCGTGGGCACCTGTTGGACGTGCTGTTGCCCCGTGATGCCGTGGTCCGTGGCGGAGCGGCTGTTCCGGTGATCTTCGAGGTGCATGGAGGGGCGTACTTCTATGGCTTCAAGGAGATTAACCGCTCGCATGCCATCGAGCTTGCCCGTCATGGGTATGCCGTGGTGTCCGTGAGCTATCCCCTGTATCCCGCGGTGGACTTCCTCACGCAGCTGAGGGACTTGGCCTCGGCCTTGGAGTGGGTGTCGAAATCCTCCGGCAGGTATCTGCTGGATACGAACCAGGTTTTCTTTACCGGGGATTCGGCGGGTGTGACCTTGCTGCTGCATCTGACGGCCGCCATGAACAACGACGAATATGCTTCCCTGCTCGACGTGCATCCCGCGAAGCTTGGTCTGAGGGCCTTGGGTCTCAAATCCGCGATGGCCGATCTGGACCGGCTGTTCGATGAGAACGCCTATGATGCCGGTGGGCTTGTCGAGGAGCTAGCTCCGTGTTTCATGCGCTATGTTGAGCGTGTGAAGGGGACGAAGTTCGAAAGGCTCGCTCAGCTGGTCGTGAATGCTGGTCTGCCGCCGGTCTGGATGGCCACGAGCACTGATGACTTCCTCGAAGCCACCAGCCTCGAACTGGGTGTCGAGCTGCGCAAGCTGGGCATCGACCATGAGTTGCTGGACTATCGTGCCGCTCCGCGCGAATGCCTGCCCCATAACTACATCGTGGGCATGCCTTGGCTCAAGGAGACCCGGGAGGCCGTCGAATCGATGCTGAGCTTCTTCGCCGAGCATATGGCTCCTCGTATGTCTCTGAACGCCAGCGAATAAGGCCCGTCTAAGGCCCATCGGGCGGTCAAACGAGTCGGCGTGCTTCGGCTCCCGCGAGTCGGAACACGCCGCTGTGGCCGCCATCTGCGCCGCCGAGCTTGGCGAATGGCACCGCCGAACCAACGAAGACGGCCCGATTCGGCCAGACGCTGTGGGCGGAAATAACCGGGAATTCATCTGCCGGCCAAATGCGAAGCCCATGCGGTTCAACCTGCGCGTTTACCGTGAAAGCGTGAACAGGGACACGAACCGCCGCCGGTTCACGGCGGGCAGACATCGCAGAACGATGGGCGTCATCGTCGCGCTCATCATGATGACGGCTCTTGTGGCACCCAATATCGCGGGTGCTGCAGGAGCCGTTCCTTTTTCCGGCGAGGATCCGGCCACCGGCACACGCACGGTGACCATCGCCGACATCACCGATTTCCATGGTCATATCGAACATGGGGCCGATGTCGCGGCCGCCTTCACCTTGGCGGACAGTCACAACCCCGACAATATGGTTCCCGTCTCCACCGGCGATCTGGTGGGCGGATCGCCCTATGAGTCGGCCGTGAAGCAAGACAAACCCACCCTTGACATGGCCAAGGTGTGGGGGCTGACGGTTTCTGCCGTGGGCAACCATGAATTCGATCGCAGCGTGGCCGACTTCAACAATCGTGTGGCCGCTCCGGCCAACGGCATCGACTGGCTCTGCGCCAACGTGTCCTCGGCCAATAAATCAGCTACCGGCAAACTGAGCCATGTCAAGGACTATACGATTCGCACGGTGAATGGCAAGCGCATCGGTTTCGTGGGCGCGCTCACGGATGCGCTTGGCTCGGTGGCCACGCCGCAGATCACCGAAGACGCCGATCTGAGCGAACGTGCCGTCGACGCGCTCAACCGCGTGGCCGGTGAACTGAAGCGTTCGGGCAAAGTCGATGCGGTGGTCGCATTGTTGCACGCCGACGCCTCGGCGGCAACCGGTCTCGGACGTGATGTGGACCTCGCCTACACCGGCCACACCCACGCCGTAAAACAAGGCGTCGCCGACGGAGGGGCACCGATCTATGAGGCCGGTAGCTTCGGCCAGAACATGGCCGTGCAGGATCTGATCATCACCGGCCATGGTCGGCATGCCAAGGTTCAGGTGGCCGATGCGAACCTCGGCAACGGCACCGAGGCCACTGCGGTTCCGGGCGTGCTCAACGTGGAGGGGCTGGACGCCCATCCGCGTCAGGCCGCCTGGATGTCCGCCGGCGTGGTGTCGAACGGCAGCGTAGCGCGCTCGCGGCAGCTCTACACGAAGGCCAAGGACTACGCGGCCAGTGCGGGGAACGCGGTGATCGGCACTCTGGCGCCGGGAACGAATTTCGACAAGCGCACGTCCGTCGGACATGAAGGATCGGTGGGCATGCTTGTGGCGGACGCCAACCGGGAGTCGATCATGCGGAATGTGTATGCCGGCACCCGATTGCCCGTGGTCGGATTCTCAAACAATGGCAGCCTGAGAACCAAACAGCTGGATATGGACGAGGACGGCAAGGTCACGATTCGTGAGGTCGACAGTCTGATGGCCCTCCAGTTCCACGCCGCGCACGAAACCCTCACCGGACTCGGACTCAAGGCGGTGCTCGCCCAGCAGTTTCATCGCAACGATGACGGTGAATTGGAACACCGATGGCTCGGCATCTCCTCGAATGTGCGATACCGGTACGTCCAGTGCGGAGATGGTGGCGCCACATGCACACTCGGGGATTCCGACGGAAACGGCAACCAGCATACAGGGGTTAAGGCCACCGTCGGCATCGTGGACCTCACCATCGACGGCAGGCCGATCGCTGACGACGATCTGGTGATCATCGCTTCCAACTCCTACCTGCTGCAGGGCGGCGACAACTATTCGGCATTCCGTGCAGGCAGCAACTA
>CXPH01000050.1_pt1 | contig 16504 bp, 10 predicted proteins | sample 591581 | NCBI WGS metagenome assembly CXPH01 (sample SAMEA3491264, study PRJEB9169) | human gut metagenome | biome: ENVO:mammalia-associated habitat; material: ENVO:feces | place: Bangladesh | collected 2010-04-07 | reverse complement strand
CCCCCAACCGCTTCTGCGGTCGGGGGTCTTCCCGTATGCACTCACACAAAATGGTTCGTTGCGGGAAAAGTGTGAGCCAAATGCACATTATCGCCCAAACGCACATGAGGATAACAAGCATTCCTCTGACGTAATTGGACATAAGCGCAAGAATTTCTCGAAAAAGCCCATTGCTCGAGAATTTCTTGTGCTAAGCGTCTGTCAGTGCAAAAAAATCTCGAAATGGCGGTTTTGTTCGAGAAATCTTTGCACTCAGGCAGCGTCAGTGCAAAGATTTCTCGAAAACAAGGATTATTTCGAGAAATTGTTGCGCAGGAAATTCATCGGAATGTATGTCACCTGACATCGACGATGTCTGAAATCCACCAATAGATGATTCGTACAACTCAATGTGCGATTACAAGTATGTGAGGCTCACACTTTTCTTATCGAGAATCATTCGCTGCGCAACTCAGAGCGCCATAAGGCGCTCGGCAAGGCCCCGGAAGGTCTGGCCGATGCCATCAGTGCGCAGAGCGCCCTCGGAGGTCAGGACCGCCGGGCGTCCGGCCTCACCGGTCTCGCGCACCTCGGGTTCCAGAGGGAGCTGGGCCATCAGCGGCACGTCATAGCCCAAGGCCTCAGTCAGCTGCTCGGCCACGCGCTGGCCGCCGCCTGCGCCGAAAATCTCCAGCTTCTCACCTTTATGCTCGTAGTAGCTCATGTTCTCCACCACGCCGCGCACCTTCATGGGCACCTGCAATGCGACCAGCCCGGAACGCACGGCGATGTCGGAGGCGGAGGGCTGCGGGGTGGTGACCACCACGAGTTCGGCGTTGGGCAACGCCTGAGCCACCGAGATGGCCATGTCGCCGGTGCCGGGAGCCAGATCAAGCAAAAGCACGTCGGGCTCGCCCCACCATACATCGGAGAGGAACTGTTCCAAAGATCGCTGCAGACGGGGACCACGCCAGAGAATCGCGCGATCGGCACCGGCGAACATGCCGATGGAAATCAGCTTTACACCCCATGCGGTGACCGGCATAAGCATGCCGTTCAGGTTGGTGGGCTGGGTGTGCACGCCGAACAGACGCGGCAGGGAGAATCCATAGATATCCGCGTCAATGGCGGCCGTGTCATAGCCAAGTGCCGCAAAAGTGGCGGCGAGGTTCGCCGTGACCGAGGACTTGCCAACGCCGCCTTTGCCAGAGGCGATGGCGAAAATGCGGGTCTTGACTCCGGGCTTGCTGAACGGGTTCTGTCTACGTTCGGCCTTGAGATCAGCAACAAGGTCAGCCAGCTTATCGCGGCTCATCGAACCGACTTCGATATGGGTGTTGAGCTGTGCACCAGGATAGGAGCTCACTGCGCCGTTGATCTGGTTGGTAATGGTTTCGCTCAGCGGACAGCCAGGAACGGTCAGTTCGACATGCACGGTGACGTCATAGGCATCAGTGTCAACGTTGGCATCAGCAGGCGTGGCCTCGATGGCGGCAATCATGCCGAGGTCGGTGACCGAACGGCCAAGCTCAGGGTCGATGACCTTGCTCAGGCGTTCATAGATCTCGGCTTCGATCTGACGTGCGTCGCTCATAAATCCGTATCCTCCTTAAGAACCTGTACTACCCTAGCGTGTGTTGCGGCGGCATGCCAGAGAGAGTGGAGTAAGTCACACTGGGGCAGGACTGCGTTGAGAATTCACTCCTTGGCTCGCAATGGTTACTCTCCTCAGTCGTCTGATGCGACAGCTCATCCGCAATTATGAACAAACTTCGTTCGCATCCTCTGGCTCGCTGTCGTTCGCTCTTCATCTACAAACAGTCCAGCCTCAGAGAAGGGAGCCAAGAAATCAGATGCTACCGTTTTCGAGGAGTTGGGCGAATTGAGCCTCATTGAGCATGGGGATGCCGAGTTCCTCAGCCTTGGCGGCCTTGGAGCCGGCGTTTTCGCCGACCACCACGTAATCCGTCTTCTTGCTCACCGAACCGGCTGCCTTACCGCCACGCTCAATGATTGCCTCCTTGGCGGAGTCGCGAGAATAGCCCTCCAAGGAACCGGTGACCACCACTGTTTTGCCGGCCAAGGTTTGCGGCAGCGTACTGGTCTCCGCTACGTCAACGCCCACGCCGGCGGCCTGCCACGCACGCAACGTCTCGCCACGCCAGTCTCCGGGTTCACGGGCCGCGGCGAACCAGTTCACCACCGATTCGGCGATTTCCGGACCGACGCCATCGATGGCGGTCAAATCCTCGACCGTGGCGTTTTCAATGGCGTCCAACGAACCCATAGCGGAGGCAATCAGACGCGCGGTGGGAGGCCCGAGCCGTCGAATGGACAATGCCACCAGCACACGCCACAAGTCCGCGTGACGGGCTTTGTCCATCTCGTCGAACATCTTGCGCGTATTCTCGCCGGGCCTGATGTACACCGGCACATCGGTGATGCCCGTGCGCGTGGTTTTGTGGTCGACGCGAACGATAACCGCATCAGCCGGCACGTCATATTCCGGGTAGCGCGATGAGACAAAGGCCGACTTCGCATCAGACAAAACCGCGGCTTCGCCAGATGAGCCGGGCATGATGTCCGATGCACTCCCCTGTGCCGACTGCACTACAGCCGGTTCGATTCTCTCCGCGGCAGCAGCCGTAGCAGTCGCCACCTGCGCACGCTCAGCCAACTGCTTGGCGGTAAGTCTCTTGGCCGCCGTAGGAGCCGTCCAGAAAGCGGGCACCTGATGCCACAGGCCGGAGCCGCCCACGCGCTTGCGCACTTTCTTCTTCTTGCCGTTGGCATCGACCACTTCATGCACTTCGACAATCGCAGCCTCACGCCACACCTGCACGTCACGCAAATCGACGGCAGTCAAGGCGAACAGTCCGGATTCGTTCGAAAGCACCGGCCGCTGCACTGCCGGCAATGCCAATCCCGGAGCCGGCTCGTAAGGGTCCGGTTCCTCACCGGGAGCTACCAGAATCTCCGTGATATTCGGCGCATAGGTCGCCACAGAATCGGGACGGTTCTCCTCAGGATTGGTCAGCGCGATGGCCGACTGCTCGCCCAGATGCTCGATATCGAAGGCCTTGCGGGAGCCCAACGAAATCACACGCTCGGTGAGCTGCGCTGGGCAGCTTTCCACGTTCGGGCAGCGAATATCCTTATCGCCTTCTTTGGCGGGAGCCAGTTTCGCGCCGCATGACGGGCAGAACTCGGGCATGACGAATTCTCTCAGTTCGCTCTCACGCCCCTTGCGACGCTCCAGCACCGGCCCGACCAGTTCGGGAATCACATCACCGGCCTTGCGCACCACGACCGTGTCACCAATGAGAATGCCCTTGCGCTTGACCTCGAAACCATTGTGCAACGTGGTGCGAGCCACAGTGGAACCGGCCACATAAACCGGTTTCAATACCGCAACCGGCGTCACACGACCAGTACGCCCCACCTGCACGGTGATGTTGAGCAGCTCAGTATTGACCTCTTCCGGCGGGTACTTGTAGGCGATGGCCCAACGCGGCGCCCGCGAAGTGGCGCCAAGGGTGCGTTGCAGGCCAAGGTCATCGACCTTGACGACGATGCCGTCAAGCGCATGTTCGATATCACCGCGGTGCTCGCCGTAGTAATCGATCATGTCGAGAATCTCATGGAAGGACGTGACCGAACGATTGTGAGGAGAGACCGGCACGCCCCACTTGGCATACAAATCATAGGCTTGCGATTGGTCGGCTATCACGTCATGGGTGCCACGAGGATGATCAGGTCCCCAAGTGAGCTGCCCTAAACCATGCGCATAGAAGCTCAGCCGGCGAGTGGCGGTGATGCGCGGATCCTTCTGCCTCAACGAACCGGCTGCGGCGTTGCGCGGATTGGCGAAAGGCGCTCGGCCTGCATCCTCCTGCTCGCTATTGAGTGTATGAAAATCATCCCAACGCATGAACACTTCGCCGCGGATTTCCACGAAGTCCGGAATATCCTCTTTAGGCCCACCAAGCTGCGCCGGGATGGAGCCGATAGTGCGCACGTTCAGTGTGATGTCTTCACCGGTGACGCCATCGCCACGAGTCAGCCCCTGCTCCAGCACGCCGCCTCGATAGATGAGATTCAATGCCAGACCATCGATTTTGACCTCGCAGCTCATTGGCAACGGCTTGCCGTCCGGCCAATCGAGATCGCGAATCACCGAATCGTACCAGTCCTTGAGTTCCTCGATAGAAAAGACATCATCAAGGCTCATCATGCGGCTTGGATGCCGCACGGAAGTGAAATCGTTGGAGAACGAGCCGCCAACTCGATGGGTGGGCGACTGTGGATTGTCCAGCGAGGGGAACGCCGCCTCAAGCTTTTGCAGGCAACGCAGGCGCGCATCATAGGCGGCATCGGAGCTGACGGGCGCATCATCGATGTAGTAGGCGATCTGGTCGGCCTCCACCCAAGCGGCCACACGAGCCCACAGACGCGCCGCGACCTCAGCATTGAGCGTATTGACGTCAAGACGATCGAGCCGCATCGCGTCATCATCGGTGGCGTCAAGCGCGGCCACCCACTGCTCGGAACCGGGGGCAAAGCGGGTAACGCCTTCGTCGGGCCGGATCTCGGCCGCATCCCCATCGTCGAAATCCCATGCCAACTGTTCGTTCGTGCTCATGATTGTCTATCCTAGCGGGCGAACTCCCCCTGAAACGGCTACGCAGAAAGGGAACGAAGGAATTGGGCCTGGATAACGTCGATATTGTCGCCTTCGCCATCATTCATACGGGCAACAGCCACCGAAAGCGTGCGGGCAGGCACAAACATGCCCTCATCGACGCATACACGAGCGGCATCACGCACGATACCGGCCACTTCAATGTGCGGCCAGACCGGCAGATCATGCGAAGACAACACTTGCGCCGCGCTCTCCACCGATTCCGGCACACGGATGCATTGCGAATCGGCTCGGGAGACCAGCTCCTGTAACTCGCTCTCCAGCGATCCGATTGCTCCAGGTGCAATATGGTCGCTCATGATGTAGGCTGCGGCAGCCGTATCGAATCGGTCCAGCATCCACTCCGCATAGGCGAAACGGTAATAGGCGAACGCCGCATCATCACGATCCAGAGCCACTCGCAAGGCATTCAGGCAGGCGGCGCGCGCCGAATCCCAATCCTCATTGCGGGCCAGTTGAATGGCCAATTTCAGGTGCGACAGCGGATAGGCGGGCGCGTAGGCCACCATACGATTCAGGTGTGGAATCGCGGCTTTGGCGCCTTTGAGCTGTCCCAGCACATCAGCTAGTTCCATATGTGCATAGAACAGATTGTCCGGAATCAGAACCGTGCGCTCATCCAATGTGGTGAACAGGCGGTTATACACCACTCGTTCGGCATAGGAATTGAAGTATCGTGGCACTCCAGGCCCCATGGCAAAGGTCTGGTCCATACGGGCCGCAGCCGCTTCGGCCATCTCAATGGCCTGATCGGCCTGTCCGGAGAACAGCAGATCGCGAGCGCGCAGACGTTCCTTATCCAGCTCGTCGGCAAGAGTGAAGGCAAAGTCCGGCGTATCGTTGCCGTCAATCAGCGCACTGGTGACCTGCGAGGCCAGACCCGTCAGTTCGGGATCGCTGATGGATTCGATGATTTGCATGGCCCGCTGCGCTTTCTCCACGGAATCAAGTTCCGTATTACGGGCGATGTCGTGGAACGCATTGACGCCATGCTGCAGCAGGTCCACACGCTGAATCGCCAGACCAGCGCTATTCTGCGCGCCCAGTACTCGCGCGGTCGACGCGTTGAACTGACGGTCGGCAAGTTCCGGCTCCTCCTGGGAGCCAACGGGCGAGAACCGGCTATCGGCCAAGTCGAAGTCGGCGTTGATGGGCTTGAGTCCGCCCTCGCCGTCGACATCCATCACCGCACCAAACATCCGGTAGGTTTCTTCAGGGTGGTCAAGACCATCGGTGTCGAGACGTTGCAGGAAGGCATCCCTGGCGAATGTGACGGTGACCATGTTGCGCACGGTGGGGTTACGGCGCAGCACGCTCATCGGATCATCACCCGCACCCGCATTCTCGGTTTCGTTGCCGTCATCCGACGCCATGCCGAAAGCCATCTCGTCAATATCTATGCCCCGCATAAGGTCTTCGAACTGGGAGTCGATGGATGCGCTGTCGTCGCTGTCTTCGGCATTCCGCTGAGACGGGCCCGCCCCATCCGTCTCCGCGTCCGTTGCAGGCTGCTCATCACCGGTGCCAGTGGGCGGCTGCCCAAAGGTCTCCTCATGCGTGATCGGCCGGGTCGGATCGCCATGGAAATCGCCATCCTTGGGATCAGCCTTGGAACTGACACGTCCCAAATCGCCGCTGCGCAAATGCTCGAAAGCGCTTAACGCCTCGCTCATCATCTCTTCGATGGCCGAGTCCTGCTCGGCAATCGCCTCTTCCAAACCGATGGAATCGATGTGCAAAGACACCTGATGCACGGCTTGGCTGGTGCCGAAGCTCAGCGCCGCCATCATCAGGCCGACGCGCAAGTTGTAGGAGGCGCTCATCGATGCACGCTCGACGCTGCTCAGCGTTCTCCACGCGCGCCGTTCGGTGTCATATCTGCTATCCGGCATCATCGACGTGCCCGCCGTGGTGAAGCCGATGGCTACTTCCCCCGAATCCAGTCGGGAACGAAACTCGACATCAAACCGATACGGTAGACGCAATCTGCGCAGCAGGGACGACAATGTCTGCCGATACACCCATTCGTCCGTGCGAGGCGTTGCATTCCTCGGGTCGGGGAACTCCTCACGAATCCGGTCTGCGGCGTGCTCGGCCGCATTGACCAGGCTCAGCACCGCACGGCGTTCATCGGATCCGTCATACGGGTCGAGCGCCATAATCGCGGGGTTTTCGATGAGCTTCATATCGATCTGCGCGGCCTCGGCACGGGTCACCGTGTCTTCCGTGGGATTGAGCCCACGCGAGGAATTGCGCTCCAGCCAGGCGCTCACCGCGGCAAAGCGATTGAGATTGCCTTCGATTTTCAGGGATTTCAGTGCCTGATTGAAGGCCAATGACTTATCCCACGTGAAGAAATAGCCGCTCGAGTACGTCGAAGTATACAAATGCAGCGGCTCGGCGCCATGCACGGCTTCCAAACCCGGCGTGTTATCCAAAGCCCCGGCCTCGCGCATCAGATCCGCAAAATGATCCTCCAGGCCAGAGGCACGCATACCATGCGCACGAGCCTCCATCGTGTCGCGAATCGAACGCCTGATCGCACCGATGGGAGCCTCGCGATTGAGACGGCGGAAAATATTGCCGGAACCAAAACCTATCAACAGCCCATTGATTTGCGGCAGCATGTAGGCGGCGAAGAACGCAATGGCCATGGCATCACGGTATTCCAGATCATGACGCATATCAGCCGGCAGATTGGCGCGCATCTGCTCCAAGGTGTACCGGTTGCCGGCCTTAAGCCACGAGGCGAGCCACGTCATACGACCGGTGTCGTCACGCCCGATCACGCCTCCGGTGATGGCCTTCACCTCGCCATTGTTCCGAATCGCACGGCCCAACATATTGCGACGGGTCTGCCCCATATCATGGCCCAGCCGCTCACCGTTCGGCAGGGTCACTTCCTTTTCCTTGCCGAACATGAAGCGCGGCTGCATATCCTGGATGTCCATATCCAAATCGGCGCCCACAAACACGCGACCATGGGTATCGGCAAACGCCACCTGCGCAAAGTGATCCCGATCGGGGAAGATACCCAAGGAGAATCCACGCCCCCGCGTGGAGGGCAGTTGCGCCCATCCCAGCACCAGTCCCTCGGGAACATTTTCCAAGGCGGGGAACGAACGCCTCTTGACCACCGGGCTCAGCGGCACCGCATGCTTGGTCAGTTCATCGATGATGCCGCCCTTGCGCTCGCTGGCCTCGCTCAACGCATCGCCAAACGGGTTGGTGCTGGCCTGACGAGGCTTGGATAAGCCCAGATCGGAGGCAAGCGCGTTCATCGAATCCTTCAGCCCGCTCAAGAAGGACGGACCGGATCGTTCACTGTGATTCGACATACGTTTTGGCATGATTCACATTCTCTACTGTTTGCCAGACATAAAGCCTATAGAATAATGGGGTGCATTCCGAAGACAGTCATCTCACCAGTCGTGTACGCCGCCGATTGTCGTGGCGCCCGCTTGCGGCGCTACTGGCTGTTGCGGCCATTATCGCCGGCATGGAGTGCATCGTTTTCAACCTGCCATTCTGGCGCACGCTGGGGGCCAGCACCGACACCAACGCCGTGCATAACACCTTGGGCCCGGGCCTGGTGCGCACCGATGACGATATGCTGACCGTCACCGATCCGACCAAGGCATATCTCGAACTGGCCGCAGACGGCACTTCAGCATATCTGCGCATCGACTCCCCCTCGCACGACACCATCGATGCGGTTCACGAACAGGCCGAGGCCGAATCACGGGCCAATGGGGACAAGGCGGTGTTCAAGCCACTGGACACCATCCATGTGCGCGTGGATGTGAACGGCAGTACCGGCCAAGCCATTTCGATGAATCCCGGCACCTCACGCAGCCATTATGTCAAAGCTGTGGGTGCAGGCACCGTACGCATCTGGATCCAGGAGGAACGCGGCGCAATTGTGCCGATCACCGACGCACGCGCGAACGTGCACGTGCCTTTTGCCATCGATTGGATCCGCGTCGCGGCAATGGCCGCGCTGGCGTTGCTGGTCGCCATATGGAGGCCCGGCTCTCGATTGTGGCGTATCACGTTTGACCCCTCCAGCACACGCCAGCGGCTGGCGTTCGCGGCCATTGCGGCGATTCCGACACTGGCCATCGGCGCTTCCATCATCTGGCAGCTCACGCATGCCATGCCGCTCGCCTTCCATACCGCAGGCGGCTACACCTATGACTTCGACCAGTACGGTCATGTGGCCGATTCCCTAATCGCAGGCCGCCCATGGCTTGACCTTGACGTACCCGGACAACTGGCCCAAAGCACTCACCCCTACGATGTGCCGACTCGTCTCAAACTGTTGGAGGATGGGGTCAGCCCGATGTATTGGGATTACGCCTATTACGAAGGCCACTGGTACTCCTACTTCGGCGTGCTGCCTGCCGTGCTGCTGTTCGTGCCGTATCGTCTGATTACCGGGCAAATGTTGCCGACCGCCGCAGCCGAACAGTTCCTGGTGCTGCTGTTTATCATCTTCTTCTCCCTGCTCGTACTGCGTGTGATTCACCGCGTGATGCCAAAAACATCATTGGCCGCCGCCTCGCTCATCACCGTCAATGCGCTGCTCGGGGCGCAAGTGGGCTATCTGGCTTACCGCACCAACTTCTACCAAGTGCCCTTCGCCGCTTCTCTGGCGTTGACTTCACTGGGATTATGGTTCTGGCTGGGTGCGGATACATCCAGTCGCCCACTAATACCGTCCGACCGCTGGCAAGCCGGCGACGCACAGCCACTGTCTTTGCCGCGACTGGCCGTCGGCGCCCTATGCATCGCGGCGAACTTCGGTTGCCGGCCGACCTTTGCACTCACGGCCCTGCTGGCCATCGCCCTGTTCTGGCCGCAAATCCGCGCTATGATCAGCGATCTCGCGCATCGACGCATTACCATGCTCAAAGCGTTGCGCGCGCCGCTTGCCATGGTGATACCTGCATTGGTTGTGGTCATTCCGCTGATGTTGTGGAACAAAGTGCGCTTCGGCAGTCTGACCGACTTCGGCAACGCCTACCAATTCACCGTCTCCGACATGACCCGTTATGCCACCCCGATTGCCGACATGCCGGCCACCGTCTGGTATTACCTGTTCCTGCCGGTGCGATTTGTACGAAACTTCCCGTGGCTGGCGGTCTCCCCCGCGCCAATGCCGGTTTGGGGCTATTACGAGGTGATGGTCGGCGCACTGTTCACCGCCACGCCGCTGATGCTGCTTGCATTAGTGCTGCCGTTCCTGCATAAGCTGGAGATGCATGGCATGCGTCGTTGGCTCATGTCTTGTTTGGCTCTGGCCGGCGTACTGATGGTGTTCGACAGTTATGTGGGCGGTCTGGGCTGGCGATATTCAGCTGATTTCGGCTGGCTGGTGGCGCTCGCTTCGATTCCGGGACTGCTGTGGCTGGTCAACGGCCGAGAGCCCAGCACCTCGTTGGCCGGCGCGAACGACGCCGCATCTGGCGACGGCATCGCCCGTGTCACTCCATGGCGTTGGCTGATGCGATGGACCGTACTCATCATGCTGATCTGGACGTTGGCCGTCGCCATACTAGGGTGCTTTGCTCCCGCCCGCGATGACGCCATGCTGACGAATAATGCCGCGCTGTGGCACCAGGTTCAGTCCTGGTTTACGCTACTGTAGCCAGGCCACGGTCGCGCCCTACCGGCCGTCCAGCATATTCCCAGTATTGCGGGCAGTTTTCTCCAAGACCCGCGGCATAGTGTATGTGATGTAATTCACCATTGTTCATCTGTAGTACCATGAGGATTCCATGTGTCTACTGCCGCCCGAAGTCGTGTTTTCAAAATATCCGCAGCAGCCATCGCCATTGGCCTATGCCTGTTCTCGCAGGATGATGTCAGCGTCTCCATCAAGGAACGTCGTGTAGAGCGGCTCAACGCGCAAATCTACCGCGTCTATGAGTACGGCTTCCGGGGGTTCTATTTCGCGTAGCGACATCGGCCTGCGACCGAGCGACACACCCTTGGCTCCCCTCTCTGAGGGGAGCTGTCACCGCAGGTGACTGAGGGGAGCATTACCGCTTGGAGGCCTCGTACTTGCGTCGAATCAGATCCTCATAAAACGCCACGGCTGTGGCCGGCGCGTCATCGCACACGACCGCGTGCTCGTCCAGTACGAGTACGCGGTCGATTGCGTATTCGGGCCGGCGAATCATATCCGTGTCATGCGTGGCGAAGATGACCTGCTTGTTGTAGCTGAACAATGCCTTGGCCACGTGCGCGGTGCCAATCTCATCCAAACCCTTGCTGGGCTCGTCAGCCACGATTGCACTGGGCTCAAAGCTCAATGCGGCGGCAATGGCCAGCAGATGTCGTTTCTCGGAGTCAAGCTCGCTGGCCGTGGCCTTGGAGACCTGTGCCAGATTGAAATGCGCGAACAGATTGCCGATGCGCGCATGGCGTTCGGACTCCGGCACCTTGTGCTTTTTCAGTGCTTCGGACACCGCTTCGGAGATATTCGCGGCCCGGTAGAAGCTGTTCGGAATCTCCTCGCGACGCACTTTACCGACAAGGTCGTCAATGCGCTTCAGGTCTTTTTTCACGGCTGGGTTCAGTTGTTCGCTGCCGCCGGACACCGTAACCGTGCCGATATTGGCTTTAAGAGAGCCATCGAGCAATCCCAACAATGTGGATTTGCCAGCTCCATTCAGGCCGATCACAGCCACGCGCTGTTCGCTGATGGTCAGCATGGTGGGCGCAAGGCCAACATGCCCATCATCATAGGTATGGCCGGCTTCTTTCAAGGTGAACGTCAGCGAAGCCGGGCGCGGCAGCTCTTTGGACTGAAAAAAGAATCCCATGCCGCCCATTATGCCAGCAACGCCTCCACAGTGGCGAGCACGGCGCAAATGCCTTGTCTAAACACTTCCGGCTCAGGCAGCAGCGAAACCGCCAAATAGCCGTTGGAGGTCATATCAAAGAAATATCCAGGCTGTCCGGTCAGGCCATGCTCGGCGATGAGCTTCAGTACCATCTCGTTCTCGTCAATCACGGACGGCACGCGCAGCAGTACGTTCCATCCGCCCTCGGCTCGCAGCACGCTGACCAACCCATTCGGGTCCGCATCCAGCAGCTCGTGCAAAATCGCGAGATTGCCGCGCACTCGTTCCTCCACACGCGCGGTTTGCTCAGTCGCGGCCTCCAACAGCGCCGGAATCCGCTGTGCGATGATGTCACTCATCGGCAGGTAATCGTCGGCTATGACATCAAGTCGGCGCTGGGCTTGCGCAACATCCTCGGCCGGCCCGGACACCTGAATCCACCCGACTTTGGCATGAGGCGCCGCCAGCATTTTGGAGAACCCGTCAAGCGCAAAAGTAAGCACACCCTGCTCTCCGGCCAAACGCGCGTTGCCGGCAAATGGCTCAAGGGCATAATCAAAGAACACTTCATCGGCAATAAGGGCGATGCCTCGCTCCCGGCACATCGTCACGATACGTTCCCGCTCGGCCGGCTTGACATAGGATCCGGTCGGATTATTCGGATTAATCAGTACCAATGCACGAATACGAGCGCCGCTCGGTCCGTCAAGCAATTGCTCCAGCTCGGCCACGTCAATGAACCAAGAGCCGTCGAACCGCAACTGGTATTCGACGGTATCCACGCATTCAAGCCGGGCGATCGACTCGATCAGCGGGTATCCCGGCTTGGGGGCCAGCACTGCATCTCCGGCATCACATAACAGTTTGATCAGCCATGAGTATGCCTCGGATGTGGAGCTCAACACATACAATTGCTCCGGCTTCACGCCCCTGCTGGCGGTATTCGCTGATGCGTTCATCTGGGAGCGGCCCGCATTGGCTTCGTTCAGGAATGCAGCCAGAGCTTCACGAACCGCGTACGATCCGCGCGGATCGGCCGTATATACGCTCGGCACCAGTGCGGGAGCCAGTCCATGTCGCGTCGGATTGGAATCATTGAGCTTGCCCAGCGCAGTACCGTTTGCCCTGGCCGCAGCCTCGGCGGCCGCAATCGGATTCGGATCGGAAATATCCACTCGGGAGGAGAAATGCACGCTCATATCTCCCTACGATAGAGCGTGGCAACCCCGACCCTTGCCGCGGTTCGAGACCAAAGCAGCATGCTTGCGCTTCCAGCCATACGGCTATACTGGTGAGTCGTTCGCGCGGTTGGTGGCAGCAACCGTGCCGATATCATTTGGAATACACGCCCTCGCTTATGTGCGTGGCGTACGGTTTGATGTTTCGCGCGGGCTCCTCACCTTTCCGCTTTACGATGCATCAGACCTTGAGCGCATTATGCGCAGAAGGCAAGGTGACATGAAGATGAGGATTGAAGTCAAGAAGAGTCTGGTCAGGATGGTGGCCGTGTTGGGAGCCGCCACGCTCGGACTGTCCGTTGCGGCATGCGGCAACGCCAACACCGCCGATTCCAGCAATTCCAGTACACCCACCGTTTCGTTCATGCTTGATTGGACGCCGAACACGAACCATATCGGCCTGTACGTAGCCCAGAAGCTCGGCTACTTCAAGGACGCAGGAGTCAACGTGAAGATTCTGCCGACCGCTCAGGCCGGCGCGGAAACCAGTGTGGAGAACGGTGTGGCAAACGTCGGTTTCACCACGCTGAGCAATGTGGCCGCATTCAACTCGCAAGGCTCCGATCTGAAATTCGTCTTTGATCTGACGCAAAAGCCCGTGGCCCGCTGGTGCGCATTGGCCTCCCGTACCGACATCAAGACGCCGGCAGACCTGTCCGGCAAAACCTTCGTGAGCTTCGGCTCGGCAGAGCAGAACGCCGTGGTGCGTGAGATGATTAAGGATGCCGGCGGCACCGGCGAATTCAAGACCGCCACCGCCGGCACGAACACCTTCGAGACCCTTACTAGCGGCAAGGGTGACTTCGGCGGCTTCTACGTGACTTGGGAGGGTGTGGAAAGCGAGCTGAACGGCCCGGCGCTCAACTGCTTCGTTGCCTCCGATTGGGGCGTTCCCGGCAACCCGGACCAGCTCGGCTTCGCGGTCAAGGGCTCTTGGCTCAAGGATTCCGCCAACGCCGACGCATTGAAGAAGTTCCTCTCCGCCACCAAGAAGGGCTACGACTACGCCCTGTCCAACCCGGACAAGGCCGCCGATATTCTCGTGGCGCAGGCCAAGGAAGCCCAGCTGGATTCCAAGCTGACCCGTACCTCGATGGAAGAGATCGTCAAGAACGGCTACTGGACCACCGATGATGCCAAGTCGCTGCCCGGCACCGTGAACTTCGATGACGCCCAGCCTTACCTTGACTTCCAGTACAAGGCCGGCACCTACCAGGACAAGGACGGCAAGAACCCCAAGCAGGCTCCGCAGGCCAAGGAACTCGCTACTAACGACTACGTGGACTGAGCGACTGTAGGGAGGCCGGCTCCCCTCATTCTTGAGGGGAGCCATTTATATATTTCGAAGGCAAATGATGAACAATCTCAAGTCGTGGTTGGTGCGTATAGCGCCACCGGCCATTACCATCGGCCTGTTGCTGGTGGTGTGGGAGGCGGCCGTACGCGCGGGACATGTCTCGGAACGTGTACTTGCTTCCCCCACCCAGATCATCGCCTCCATGGTGCGCACTTGGCCGGATTTGATGGATGCCGCCGCCATCACCACATATGAGGCTCTCACTGGATTTGCCATCGCCATCGTGGCGGGCGTGCTCATTGGCATCGGGCTGTACCTATCCAAAACCCTGCACCGTGCGTTCTATCCGCTGCTGGTGGCCGCACAGACCATTCCATTGATTACCGTGGCTCCGTTGTTCATGATTTGGTTCGGATTCGAGCCACTGGGCAAAATCGTTATTGTCGCCGTGTTCGGCGTATTTCCCATCGCCGTGCAGACCGCCCGTGGACTGACCGCCGTGCCGCAATTTTACGAAGACGTGGCACTGACCTGCGGAGCCACACGTGCATGGGCACTCTGGCACGTTAAGCTGCGTGTAGCCGCACGCCAGATCTTTGGCGGCATTCGCATCTCGGCCGCCTACATTTTCGGAACGGCGGCCACCGCCGAATATCTGGGCGCAATGAACGGCCTGGGCATTTGGCTGCAGGCCGCGTTCAATTCGTTCCGCACTCCGCTGATCTTCTCCGCCACTGTAGTGGTGATCGCCGAAACCGCAATACTGCTAGGGCTGATTTCACTGGTCGAATGGCTGCTGCTCGGCAATGGATCCGACGCGGATATCAGCGAGTAGCTCGTTCCTTACTTCACGCCCCAGCAATTAGGATCGGCTTCGCCGGACTCAACACGCCGAGCCGCACACTACCGCGCCCGGCTCGGCGGAGTGAACGAACAGCCCACAGGGCTGTTCTTTACTTCACGCCGCCAAATCGACGATCGCGGTGAATGTAGTTATCAATGGCGCGCCAGAGCACCTCACGGCCGCAGTCGGGGAACAGTTCAGGTACAAAGTCCAGCTCGGCGTACGCGGCCTGCCACGGCAGGAAGTTGGAGGTACGCTGCTCGCCGGAAGTGCGAATCACCAAGTCGCAATCAGGGATATCCGGATTATAGAGATGATCGGCAACCATCTTCTCGGTGACGCGGTCTCCGGAAATTCGGCCGTCACGCACCTCTCGTGCAATGGCTGCACAGGCATCGGCAATCTCGGCACGACCACCATAGTTGATGCAGAACACCACATCGATGACCTTGTTGTTCTTGGTGCGTTCCATTGCCACTTCAAGCTCGTCAATCACCGACTTCCACAGCTTCGGACGGCGGCCCGACCAGCGCACACGCACGCCCCATTCATCCATCTGCGCCACTCGGCGATGGATAATCTCGCGGGAGAAGCCCATCAGGAAACGCACCTCTTGCGGCGATCGCTTCCAGTTTTCAGTGGAGAACGTATACAGGCTTAGATAGCGCACACCGGCCTCTATGGCACCGGCAATGGTGTCGAACACCACCGGCTCAGCCGCTTGATGGCCATTGGTGCGGATCATGCCGCGCTGCTTGGCCCAACGGCCATTGCCGTCCATAATCACACCCACATGCCGGGGCACTTTGTTTTTGGGGAAATCAGGGATACGGGAGGGGTCGCTGAACGGAGCTGCGGGGATGTCCAACGACGTGTAATCAACGTTCTCAAAAGCCATACTCATGAATCTATCAAGCGCAGCGAACGAATCGGCCGTTCGAGGTAATACTCCCCCCAATCTTCAACCAACTCTTGCACAATACGCTCCAATGGCGCGTTATCAAGCATCGACCAGTCGCCTCGAATCAGGGCATCAAGCTGACTCAATACAAGCGGCGCGATACGTCGGGCATCGGTGGTGTGGTCGGCCTCGCACATCACACCGCCTGACGCGATGGAGAAGTAACGGCGCTCGGGCTTGCCGCACACCACGCAAGTGGCGAGACGCGGCGTCCAGCCGGCCAGCGCTAGGGCCCTCATCACGTAGGACTCGCTGATGGTCTGCGATGCATGAGCATGTTTGGCGAGCGCATTCAATGCACCGATAAGCAGCCGATACTGGTTCGGCAATTGCTCATGCTCGGTGCTGACGAGCTTATCAATGGTCTCCACAATGACGTTGGCAGCCTCGTACGCCGCATAATCGGCAGCTATTGCGGCACCATACGAAGCGACGGATTCAGCCTGTGAAACGACGTCCAGCGAACGGCCCTCAGCAATAAGCAGATCCACGCGCATGAACGGTTCAAGGCGTGACCCGAACCGTGATTTAGTACGTCGTACGCCTTTGGCCACGGCTCGAATCTTGCCATGCTCGCGCGTCAGCAGGGTGATGATGCGGTCGGCCTCACCAAGTTTGGCGGTTCTCAGCAC
>CXPH01000013.1_pt1 | contig 47494 bp, 34 predicted proteins | sample 591581 | NCBI WGS metagenome assembly CXPH01 (sample SAMEA3491264, study PRJEB9169) | human gut metagenome | biome: ENVO:mammalia-associated habitat; material: ENVO:feces | place: Bangladesh | collected 2010-04-07 | reverse complement strand
AGAGCCTTAGCGAGGGCGGAGCGCTTCTCATGGTCCACGTCCATGTTGTTGGCCCCAGCGCATCATCTCCGCCAAGGAACGCGGCGAGAACGCGGACGCCCTGCTCGACCATCACGTCGCCGGCGAACGCACGCTCGAGAAAAGCGAGCACATCATCACCGTCGACCACCTGACCAAGGAATTCAAGCTGCCTCGCAAGAAGGAGATGTTCAAGGCCGTCGATGACGTGTCCTTCTCCGTCAAGCGCGGCACCACCCTGGCCATCGTGGGTGAATCCGGTTCCGGCAAGTCCACCGTGGCGAACATGGTGCTTCACCTGCTGAAGCCCACTTCCGGCAAAGTGTTCTACGAAGGCCGCGACACCTCCACGTTCAAGGCCAAGGATCTGCTCGGTTTCCGCCGCCATGTGCAGCCGGTGTTCCAGAACCCGTACGGTTCGCTCGACCCGATGTACTCCATCTTCCGTTCCATTGAGGAGCCGCTGCGCATCCACAAGATTGGCGATAAGAAGTCGCGTGCCAATCGTGTCAAGGAACTGCTGGACATGGTCGAGATGCCGACTTCCGTGATGGGTCGTTACCCGAACGAGCTCTCCGGCGGCCAGCGTCAGCGCATCGCCATCGCACGAGCCATGGCTCTGGATCCGGACGTCATCGTGTGCGATGAGGCCGTGTCCGCCCTCGATGTGCTGGTGCAGGATCAGGTGCTGCGCCTGCTCAACGACCTGCAGGCCGAGAAGGGCCTGAGCTATCTGTTCATCACCCACGATCTGGCCGTGGTTCGCCAGATCGCCGATGAGGTCGTGGTGATGCAGCACGGCAAGCTCGTGGAGCACGCCACCACCGATGAGGTCTTCGACCACCCGCAGAAGCAGTACACCCGAGACCTGCTCGACGCCATCCCCGGCGGCAAGCTCCAGCTTGGTCTGGACTGATAATCTGCGTTTGAGCGCATTGTATTGGGTTCTTTCCATCCGTGGAAAGAACCCAATATTCGTATGCGCAGGTTTGCATGGTGGTTCGCGTGGGACGAAAACGCAAAAATCGGTGTTTTCCCGATGTTGTCCCACAATTTGTGGGACAACATCAACATCAATCGATAGACATGAGTGTTGTCCCACAGCAGATTTCTCACGAAGCCCGGAATTACGCCATTCTTAGTGTGGTTGATAATTACTCATGCTGTGGGGCGTGGGACGACCCGCGAAAATCGTCGATTTTCGGATGTTGTCCCACGGAATATGTCATACCTCGTATGTGATCGTGAGTGGGGCGTGATCGGACCAGCGTTTGTCATACGTGGGAGCCTTGTCGATGACGAATCCGCGTGCGGTCTCCGCCAGCTCGGGCGTGGCGAACTGGTAGTCGATTCTCCAGCCGACATTGTTGTCGAAGGCGCGCCCTCGCTGGCTCCACCAGGTGTATGGCCCCTGAATGTCGCCGGCCAACGAACGCATCACATCCACGAACTCGTATTCGTCCAGCCATTTGTCCACGTAGGCACGTTCTTCGGGCAGAAATCCGGCGTGCTTCTCATTGGCCTTGGCGTTCTTGATATCAAGCGGCGTGTGCGCGATGTTGAAATCGCCGCAGAGCACGGCCTGTTTGCCGCCATGCGCAGCCTCGTCCCGCAACGCGCCCATGCGCTTCAGCATCGTGTCCAGAAAACGGTACTTCTGTTCCATTTTGGTCGGATCATCGGTGTTGCCGGCATGTATGTACACGGATGCCACGGTGATCGTATAGCCCTCAGGTGTCTTGAGATCGGTTTCGATCCAACGCCCCGAATCCACATCCTCGCTCAAACCTGGCAGACCATATCGCTTGTCAAGCACTTCCAAGTCGGTGAGCAGCCCGACTCCCGCGCGGCCTTTCACCCGGCAGACCTCGTTCATGGTATGGAGGTCGGCCGGCGCGTCGATTTTGCCGGCGGTGGCGTATTCAAAACCAAATTCATCGAAAATAGAATCGACATCGTTCTGAGGCGCGCGAACCTCCTGCATGCACCAGACATCCGGCGCATGCTTGCCGGCCCAATCCTCGATGCCCTTGCGCTTGGCCGCACGAATGCCGTTGACGTTAGACGTGGTAATGGTGATGGTCATGCGGCCATACTATTGTGGCCTCCCTACGAATCGAACCGGACATCGGCGGCCGCGATGCTCAGCTTTCTCTAAGCCTGAGTGCTAGTGTTAGCAAGGTTGCAACCGTTACATGAAACGAGGAATTATGGGACTGTTCGGATTCGGCAAGAAGAAGAGCAAGAAGGAAGCCGAGCCGGCCGTTGAGCCTGTCGATGAGGACAAGGTGGCCGCCGCAGAAGCGAACGCTGCCGCAAAGGCCGAGAGCGCGGAGACCGTGCTCGCCGAGCCGGCCAGCGAATACCAGGGCCGCGGCGAAGAGCGAGGCCCGTGGGATGTCAACGATGAGGACGTGCCCGATTATGACGATTATCTGGATCTCGGCGCCTACTACCTGCCCTTCCTCCAGGGCATCCAGCTGCGCATCAAGGCCAACCGCGCCACCCAGCAAGTGCTTGGTTCCACCATCACCTTCGGCTCCTCCAGCCTGGAGATCGAAGCCTTTGCCGCACCCAAGACCCTGGGACTGTGGGATGACGTTCGCGGTGACCTGCTTGAAGCCAACAAGGCCGCTTCTGAAGTGGACGGTGTGTTCGGCACCGAACTGAAGCTGCCGGTCAATGTCAAGGGCGGCAAAACCGTGAACACGCGCATCGTTGGTGTGGACGGCCCGCGCTGGATGCTGCGTGGCATCTTCTCCGGCAAGGCTGCTATCGATCCGGACAGCCCGGAGACCGAGGCGCTGAACAAGTTCTTCGCCGACATCGTCGTCGAGCGTGGCGAGGAGCCTTTGGCGCCGCGCGATCTGATGCCGATGCATCCGCCGGTCGCCCCCGCTGAGCGTAAGGCCGCCAAGGCCGCGGCCGAAGCCGGCGAGGAGAACGGCAAGGAACACTTCAAGGACATTCCGGACAACAAGCCGAAGGGTCCGCTGAGCCAGGACCAGCAGACCGAAGTGAAGACCACGCTGTCTCGCGGCCCGATGTTCTCCGAAGTTCGCTGATTTATAGGAAGAGACTTGGCAGACAACAAACGCACCGGCCTGTCCGCTCTAGCCGACGCCGGCAATGAAGGCGAGGATTTCTCCGTCATCGACGCCATCGGTGGCCCNCGTGGCGTNATCGAATCCATGCTGCCTGGCGTGGTGTTCGTCGTACTGTTCGTGGCCACGAGCAATCTGAATCTCACCATTGCGGTTTCGGCCGTGTTGGCGGTATTGCAGGTTATTGTGCGACTGATTCAGCGCCAGTCGGTAATGGGCGCGGTCTCTGGTCTGGTGGCGGTAGGCATCTGCCTGATTTGGGCATGGCAGACTCATGAGGCCCGCAATTACTACATCTTCGGATTCATTACCAATGCTGGCTATGCCGCGTTGCTTGCCGTGTCGCTGATTGCGCGCGTGCCCGGACTGGGTTTGGTCGTCGAATTCATCCGTAGCCTGCCCACCGAGCATTTCAAGGCATGGTTCCATGACTGGATGGACGACAAGGCCCTGAAACGCGCCTATATGATTGTCACCGGCCTGTGGGTCGGTCTGTTCCTGCTGCGGCTGGTGGTGCAGGTGCCGCTGTATCTGACCAACCATGTGGCTGCACTCGGCGTGACCCGCCTGCTCATGGGCATTCCGTTCTGGGCATTGGCGATTTGGGTGAGTTACCTCATTATTGCCACGCCGATGCACCGGCATAAGGTCGCGGCTAGGAAGATACAGACTGAAGTCGCTGTTGATGCCGAACTTGAACCGAGCGCAACCGGAAAGGACGATGATGCAAGCTGAAGTTCGTATCGAACGATACGCCGACCAAGGCCGCTGCGTGGCCCATATCGACGGTCGTGTGGTGTTCGTCCGCTTCGCCTTGCCCGACGAACTCGTGCGAGTCGAACTTGACGAGCCCCACGACCGGGACGACCGGTTCTGGACCGGCGAAGTCGTCGAGGTTCTCGAGCCGTCCGAAGACCGAGTCACCCCGGCATGGCCACTTGCCGGTCCCTTGGCGATGGGCGGGGGAGTGGGCGGCGCGGATCTCGTGCACGTCTCTTTGCCCGGCCAGCTCAAGTGGAAGGCCATCACCGTCTCCGAACAGATGAGCCGACTCGGCCATATCGACGTGGCCGTTCCCATCGAGCGCATGCCCGGCGACAAGGCAGCCGGCGGCCTCAATTGGCGTACCCGCATCGAAATGATTGCCGACGACAACGGCATGCCATCCATGCGCCGGCGCGGCACACACAACCGCGTGGCCATCGACACCATGCCGCTTGCCACGCGCACGCTGCTGGACGTCGCCAAGCGCGAACACGTGTGGGAAGGCGGCTTTGAACCCGGCTCCCAGATTCGTCTTTCCGTGCCCGAACCGCGCGGCGAGATCGTCGGTACCGCGGCAGCAGGCGACAATTACGCCGTACTTGTGGACGGCGAACTGCGCGCCGGCTCCCAGCTGCTCACCGAACAGGTGACCATCAACGGCACGACCTTCGACTATCAGGTTGACGCCAACGGTTTCTGGCAAGTGCATCGCCAAGCGCCGATCGCCCTCGGTACGCACGTGATCAACCTGGTCAACGGGCAGCTGCAGTCAGCGGCGGACGCCGTAATCTGGGATTTGTATTCCGGTTCCGGCCTGTTCACCCTGCCGCTGGCCACAATGACCGGTGAACGCACCCGCATGCTCAGCGTTGAAGGCGCGCGTGTGGCCGTCAAGAACGCCCAGCGCAATCTGCGCGCCATGAACCTGAACGACGTGGACGCCCGCGCGGGTGACGTCTCGCGCACGCTGGACCATGTGCCGGCGCATCTGGCCAAGCCGAATGTCGTAGTGCTTGATCCGCCGCGTGCCGGTGCTCGTGCCAAGGTCTGCCGCCAGATTGCCGCGGCCGGCGCATCCAGCGTGGTCTACATCGCCTGTGATCCCACCAGCCTCGCACGCGACACCGCGACACTCATCGGCGAAGGCTACGAGCTCAAAGACATCCGTGCCTTCGATATCTACCCGATGACCCACCATGTTGAGACGGTGGCCCTGTTTACCCGCTGACAGGTGAGCATATGACACGACGAATTCTCGGATTGCTGGCCTGCATGGCGGCTGTGTTGTCCCTGGCCGCCTGCACGCCGGCCGGTAGGGCGGTCGGCGATACCCAAGACAGCATGCCGGAAGTCGCCCACGATTCCACACATCCCACGGATGTCACAGTCGGCTTTGTGGGGTCGACTGACACCGCCGCAGACGAGTTCGTCATCAATGCGCTGTCTGATGACAAACTCAATGTCTACTATGCCTCGCTCGAAACATCCGCAAGCTCGGCAAACGCAACTGATGGTGTATCCGGTGAAACCGAATCTTCTGACGCCGGCACTACCAGTGAAAACGGTGCCGATAGTATGGATGCTCATACTGGCGTCGACAAGAATGCGGCCACCGCACAGCAGGGTGTTGCCGATTTCGTAGCTCGCGCGGTCAAAATCGTGGTTATCAGCGGCATCGACGTTACCGACGCCAACCGGGAGAGCTGGAACCAGACGTTGACCAATGCGCGTGAAGCCGGTATTCCAGTCGCTCTCATTGATCCAAAGCATGCGCCCGAAGATGAACTGCTGTACGCCGTCATCCTTCACCTCAACACCAACAGTGCCGATTCTGGCGACACTGCCGATACCAAGCCAATGACTATTACTGACGCCGTGCTCACCATCACGCGCGACGAACCCCACGAACGCGAGATCAAAGTCACCGTTTCCTGAGCCGAATCAGGCCCTTGAAGCTGAGAAAGCACCCTGAATCATCCCTGAGCCTTAGTGGATTGCGAAACAAGACGCGGTAGGCTGGGGAATATGAGTGCAACAACAGCCGTGGAAATGCCTGAGATCGGAGTAACCGGTCTTACCTCCAAAGAAGTGGTGCAGCGTATCGAAAGTGGCCAATCGAATGCGGTGAAAACATCCACCTCGCGTTCGGTTCAAGATATCGTGCGAGCCAACGTGTTCACGCTGTTCAACGGCATCATCTTCGCCGCGATGGTACTGGTGCTGATCACCGGTTCCTGGAGGGACGCGGTGTTCGGTTTCGTCATCATCATCAACACGGGCATCGGCATCGTCACCGAACTCAGGGCCAAGCGCACGTTGGATAAGCTTTCCATCCTTGTGGCCTCCGAATTCCTCGTGCATCGTGACGGCAGGGACGTGGAGGTGCCCCACAACGAGATCGTGCTCGACGACCTGCTGTGGATCCGTGCCGGCGAACAGGTGCCGGCCGACGGGCAGATTATCCAGACCTGGGGACTGGAACTCGACGAATCCATGCTCACCGGCGAATCTCGTACCGTGCGCCACAAGGTGGGGGAGCAGGTGTATTCCGGTGCCACCGCGGTCTCCGGCATGGCATTGGTCAAGGTCAATGCGGTCGGCAGCCATTCCTACGCCGCCACGCTCACCGCGCAGGCCAAGGTATACAAGAAAACCGTGTCCGACCTGAACAAGGGCATCAACACGATTCTGAAATTCATGACCTTCCTCGTGGTACCGCTGTGTATTCTGCTGATTCTTTCGCAGATTCATACGGTCGGCGGTTGGGGCACGGCACTCTCCACCGGCGAATGGCGGCAAGCCGTGGTTTCCGCGGTCGCCGGCGTAGTAGGCATGATTCCCGAAGGCTTGGTGCTGCTGACTTCGCTGAACTTCGCGGTGGCCGCCATGCGTCTCGCCCGTCACAATACGCTGGTGCAGGAGCTTGAATCCGTGGAGACACTGGCTCGCGTGGACGCGCTGAACCTCGATAAAACCGGCACGATCACCGATGGCGGTATCGCCTTCAACCGGCTCGTGATGCTCGATTCCGCCAATGCGGCTGCGGAACAGGCAGCCACGCAGGCCCTCTACGACTGCTGCAACGAAGAGCAGCCCAACGGCACCGGCCAAGCCGTACTCGCCGGGCTCAAGGCCCAAGGATATGGGGCAGGTGCGGTTGAGTCTCGTGTCCCGTTCTCTTCGGCGCGCAAATGGAGTGCGGTGCGTAAATCCGGCGAGACCTGGTACATGGGAGCGCCGGAGGTGATTATTTCTGCGCTTGAGGGTGACTATTCGTCGGTGTTGCAGCAGGTTAACGAGTATGCCAATGACGGCAACCGTGTGTTGCTTGTTGCGCGGTCTACAGCTCCCCTCAGTCCGCGAAGCGGACTGAGGGACGCAGTTGAGGGAGCCAATGTCTCGGACGGCCCGCAACTGGATGTGCAGGCTGAGCCGGTGGCGTTGGTGTTGTGCTCTGAGAAGATTCGCGAGGACGCCGAGCGGACGCTCGCTTGGTTCCGTGAGCAGGGTGTGCGCTGTCGTGTGATTTCCGGTGACAATCCAGTGACCGTGGGTGCCATCGCCCGCAGAGTGAAACTGACAGGCGACCATGAGCCGGTGGCGATGGACGCGCGCGAACTGCCCGAGGACGTGAACGAACTGGCCCGCGTGCTCGAAAACGTCGATGTGCTCGGCCGCGTGCTGCCTGACCAGAAGAAGGCCATCGTGCAGGCGTTGCACACGCAGAACCACGTGGTGGCCATGACCGGCGACGGCGTCAACGACGCGCTCGCCATCAAGGAGGCGGACCTCGGCATCGCCATGGGCAACGCGGCACCCGCCACCAAGGCCGTGGCCCAGGTGGTGCTGGTGGATTCCAAGTTCTCGCACCTGCCGGACGTCGTGGCGCGGGGCCGTCAGGTCATGGCCAATATGGAGCGCGTGGCCAGCCTGTTCCTCGTCAAAACCGTGTACTCCGCGCTGATCTCGCTCGGTGTAGTGCTGACGCAAATCCCATACCCATACCTGCCGCGCCATATCACCTATATCGGCGCTCTCACCATCGGCATGCCCGCGTTCATCCTGGCGCTCGCGCCGAACACGCGCCGCTATATTCCGGGATTCCTCAAGCGCGTGGTCACGTTCGCGCTGCCGGGCGGCATCGCCACTGCGCTGTCGGTGCTGCTGGCCGCTTGGGTGCTGCCGCCGGTCATGGGCTGGAACGTGACCGGCGATGCCGCGGACCTGTCCGCCCTGCGCGCCACCAGCGCCATCATCCTGTTCGCGATGGGCGTGTTCGTGCTGGCCCGCGTGGCCAGACCACTCAACGGTTGGCGTGGCGTGCTGGTGGCGGTGTTCGCGGCGGCGGGCGTGATCGGCGCGTTCGTCCCGTTCGTGGCGAACTTCTTCGCCCTGATTCTGCCGACCGGCGCCACGATGGTGGCCACGCTGATCGCGTTGGCCGGTTCCGCGCTGATCTTCGCGCTGTGCCTGTGGCTGGCGCCGTTCGTGCGCGGACTGACGGGCAAGCTCTCGCGTCGGCATTGAGACGGCGGCGCGATTGTCTCATACTTCAAGCCGACACGCCAGAGCCTCGGTAACGTGCCCGTACCATGTGTAGCGGATAATCAGCGGCATCATAAGCCGATTCATGATTTCGGAGGAAGCATGTCCTTACGCGACGACCAGCTGGCTACCCTCAAGGCAGCCGGCAAGGACTTCGATTACTACAACATCGCCAATCTCGACGGCATCGATCATCTGCCGTACTCGCTGAAGGTACTGGTCGAGAATCTGGTACGCAATATTGATGGCGCCAATATCACCGACGAACACGTCAAGACCCTCCTTGACTGGGATCCGAACGCCGAGCCCAGCCATGAAATCCAGTTCACGCCGTCCCGCGTGATCATGCAGGACTTCACCGGTGTGCCCTGCATCGTGGATCTCGCCACCATGCGTGACGCGGTCAAGGACCTCGGCGGCGACCCGGAGGTCATCAACCCCCAGGTTCAGTCCGACATGGTCATCGATCACTCCGTGCAGATCGATAAGTACGGCATCGCCAACGCGGTCCAGGAAAACATGGACATCGAATACCAGCGCAACGGCGAACGCTACCAGTTCCTGCGCTGGGGCCAGCAGGCATTCAAGAACTTCCGCGTGGTGCCGCCGGGAACCGGCATCATCCACCAGGTCAACATCGAATACCTGGCCAAGGTGGTCATGAGCAAGACCGCGGCCAACGGCAACACGCTTGCCTACCTCGACTCCTGCGTGGGCACCGACTCGCACACCACCACCGAGAACGGTCTGGGTGTGCTCGGCTGGGGTGTCGGCGGCATCGAGGCCGAGGCCGCCATGCTTGGCCAGCCGATCTCCATGCTCGTACCGCGCGTGGTCGGCTTCAAGCTCACCGGTTCCATCCCGGAGGGCGTCACCGCCACCGATGTGGTCTTGACCATCACCGACATGCTCCGCAAGCACGGCGTGGTCGGCAAGTTCGTGGAATTCTACGGCGAGGGCATCGCCTCCGTGCCGCTGGCCAACCGTGCCACCATCGGCAACATGGGCCCGGAGTTCGGTTCCACCTGCGGCATCTTCCCGATCGACAACGTCACGCTCGACTACCTGCGTCTGACCGGTCGCTCCGAAGAGCAGGTCGCGCTGGTTGAGGCTTATGCCAAGGCCAACAAGCTGTGGGGCGACGCCTCCGACCCGGATTACGTGGAACCGCAGTACTCCGAGTACGAGGAGCTTGACCTCGGCACTGTGGTGCCGTCCATCGCCGGTCCGAAGCGCCCGCAGGATCGCATTCTGCTGTCCGAAGCCAAGGAGATGTTCGAGAAGACCGCTCCCGCCTACGAGACCGAGAAGACCGTCAAGGATCCGGTGGCTGTATCCACCGACTTCCGTGGCGATTTCAACATCGAGAACGGTGACGTGGCTATCGCTTCGATCACCTCCTGCACCAACACGTCCAACCCATCCGTGATGATCGCCGCCGGCCTGATCGCCCGCAACGCGCACGCCAAGGGCTTGAAGCCGAAGCCGTGGGTCAAGACCTCGCTGGCTCCCGGCTCCCAGGTCGTGGCCGACTACCTGAAGGCCGCAGGCCTCCAGGACGACCTCGATGCACTCGGCTACCAGCTGGTCGGCTTTGGTTGCGCCACCTGCATCGGCAACTCCGGCCCGCTGCTGCCCGAGATTTCCGAGGCGATCAACACCAACGATCTAACCGTCACCGCCGTGCTCTCCGGCAACCGCAACTTCGAAGGCCGCATCAGCCCGGACGTCAAGATGAACTATCTGGCCTCCCCGCCGTTGGTCATCGCCTACGCGCTCGCCGGTACTATGGACTTCGACTTCGAAACCCAGCCGCTTGGCGCCGATGCGGATGGCAACGACGTGTACCTCAAGGACATCTGGCCCACCAACTCCGAGGTGGCCGCTGTGGTTGATGGCACTGTGAGCCGTGAAATGTTCCTCAAGGACTACGCTTCCGTATTCGACGGCGACCATCGCTGGAAGGGCCTCGACGTGCCGGAAGGCGAACTGTTCGCATGGAACGACAAGTCCACCTACGTGCGCAAGCAGACCTTCTTCGACGGCATGAAGGCCACGCCGGACCCGGTCGCTGACATCCACGGCGCCCGCGTGCTGGCCCTGTTGGGCGACTCGGTCACCACCGACCACATCTCCCCGGCAGGCGCGTTCAAGGCCTCCAGCCCGGCCGGCAAGTACCTGACCGAGCGCGGCGTGGAGCCGAAGAACTTCAACTCCTACGGTTCCCGTCGAGGCAACCACGAGATCATGGTGCGCGGTACGTTCGGCAACATCCGCCTGCGCAACCAGCTGCTCGCCTCCGTGGGCGAGGAGGTGACGTCCGGCGGCTTCACCTACGACTTCCTCGCCAAGAAGCCGACCACGATTTTCGAAGCCTCCCGCGACTACATCGACAACAAGGTGCCGCTCGTGGTGCTGGCCGGCAAGGAATACGGCACCGGCTCCTCGCGTGACTGGGCTGCCAAGGGCACGGTGATGCTCGGCGTCAAGGCCGTGATCACCGAGAGCTTCGAGCGCATCCACCGCTCCAACCTCATCGGCATGGGCGTGCTTCCGTTGCAGTTCCCGGCAGGCGAATCCTATGAGTCCTTGGGCCTTAACGGCACCGAGACCTATGACATCGCCGGCGTCGAGAAGCTCAATGAGGGCGTAACCCCCAAGACGGTTCATGTCACTGCCACTCACGAGGACGGCTCCAAGACCGAGTTCGATGCAGTGGTACGTATCGACACCCCCGGTGAGGCCGACTACTACCGCAACGGCGGCATCCTCCAGTACGTGCTGCGTAACCTCATGAAGTAACTTTCTTGGCTCCCCTCTCTGAGCGCGAAGCTGACTGAGGGGAGCAAAGGCCGGTATCTTCTAAGATACCGGCCTTTATCGTTTGTAATGGTTTGTCGTCTATGCCGAGCAGGGTAATTTAATTCTCGGGAACCAGCCCCTCATAGAGGTAGAAAGACGTGGCCTGTTCGCCGTCGCCATTCGTGGGCAGCGTATGCTCGCTTACCTGGGCCAGGCCGAGATGCACATAGAATCCGACATCGCAGGTGGTGTCGGTAAACAGGAAATACTTGCTCACTCCGGCTTCGCGGAATGCAGTCATCAAGGTATCGAACATGCGGCGGCCTAGTCCATGTCCACGAGCCGCCGGATCAAGCACGAACAACACCACTTCCGCCGAGTAGTCGTGACCAGTCTGCGTAGCCTGTTTACGCAGATGTTCATCGATATTGAGAATCCCCAGAATATCGCCGGCGGCCTTAAGTCCGTCCTTAGCGCACACCAATCGCAGCAGACCTCGCAAGGAATTGATGCGATGAGTGTTCAACGGCCTGCGATGGTCCAACGCGTCGACTCGCCCCAGAATCAACGCGATCGGCTTGCCGTCGAGTTCCGCGGTAAACGCGCAGGTCGCGCGCGCCAGACAGTTCTCCCAGTCGGTCTCGGCCGCCAGCAGGCCGGTTTTCTCGTCGTACTCGGGGTACCACATGCGGCGCACCACGTCGATTAATGCCGGGTAGTCGCTCTTGCGCAAAGTGCGGATAATCGGTTCACTCATATGCCCATTATGCCTGTTACGTCCTAACAATGATGAAGCCGCGAGCGTAACGGAAGGGCATCTTACAATCGTGCGGGCAGGTCGGCCCTCTCCACAAGTCGAGCCATCTGTACCCGACCCATGTTCAGTTTGTCCGCAGCCGAGGAAAGATGCGCTTTTGCCGTGCGTTCCGAGATGAACATACGGGAGGCGATCTCGGCGTTGGTATAGCCTTCCGCAGCCAACATCACGGCTTCACGCTCACGATCGGGCAACGCACCAAGCAATTCGCGCGCCTCATCTCTGCGCGAGCGCGGTTGAGACTCGCTTAAATCGTCAATCAGCTGTTTCTGACTGGCTGTGTTGAACTGTGGTGCCGTGCAGCCAATCCAGGCAAGCCTGCGCCGTGCGCATCTCTGCCCTGAGGTGTCTGGGCGATGGGTTGTGTGGAACCGGCATGTGGCTGGTTCTTGGGCTCCTGCATCGGATTACTGATATGAATATGAACGCCGGCCTGTGGGGAAGCCGAAACCTCCAGCGATACCGGTGTTTCGGGCGCATGACGCCGTGCGTTCGTCAGTCCCTCTTGATCCGATCAGCAACCCGTTACGCAGCCCGGTCCGATTGCTCCTGCTGAGACCGCTCGGCATCAGCCTCGTCAACCCCTTACGATCTGTGGTGTTGTTGCCGTGGTGTTTGGCGCTTTGGGACTGGTACTGAGCTTCATACCAATCATCAACAACTCGGTATTCGTTACGCCGCGAGCTGAGATGCACGAAAAGCCGTTCTCATTCATGGAATGTTCAGCATTGCTCTACTAGTATGGAACGTGAAACAACGCTAAAGGAGCGATTATGACATTCGGTCAGCAGCCCCAGAACAACGGGCAGTACAACCCGCAATACAATACTTCCGATTACAACACCGCGCAGCAGAACTACCAGTATGCCGCGCAAGGCACGGGTGCAGGCACAACGGCCATCAACACGACGATGACTTACAACTATGAGGAGGCTCGCCGCGCTTCCGTAACCAAGGTCTACGGCGAAATGACCATTGGCGTCATCGTCACCGCGATAGTGGCGTTTATCGGGCAGATGACGGGAGCCTATTACGCGTTCCTCGCATCCACCGGTGCCATCGGCCTCATCGCGCTTTGTGTGGTTCAGGTGGGTCTTGCTGTGGTGCTCGGCGCTCGCGTCACCAAAATGAAGTCCGGCACCGCCCGTGTCATGTTCTATGTGTACGCGGCGCTTATGGGCTTTACGCTGAGCTCCATCTTCATGGTGTACAGCCTTGGTTCGATCGTCACCGCGCTGGGTATCACTGCGGCGTTCTTCTTCGCTTTGACCATGTTCGGCATGACCACCAAGATCAACATGCTCAAGGCCGGTCCGATTCTTATGATCGGCCTGATCGTGCTTATCATCTCGCAACTGGTGCTCATGTTCCTGCACGTTGACGGCATGACCCAGATTGTGTGCGCGCTTGGCCTGATCCTGTTCGCCGGCATGACCATCTACGATGCGCAGTCCACGCGCGCTTTGCTGAGCCAGTATGAGGCGCAGGGCCCGGAGATGGTCAAGAGGGTTTCCATCCTGTGCGCGCTGAACCTCTACCTCGACTTCATCAACATGTTCCTCTATATCCTCCAGTTGCTGGGCAACAGGGATTAGTCATGGACTGATTCGCGGCATACGACCGCATCAAGCCCGACCACAATGTGGCCGGGCTTTTTCATGCCCGACACATCTGGGCGGTAGGCTGACTCCCCGTGAAAAGACAAGAACTTGTGGGTATGTTGTGCCTGTTGCTGACCGCGCTGATCTGGGGCTTTGCGTTTGTGGCGCAGGTGCAGGGCATGGATTCGATGTCCCCCATGTTCTTCAATGCCACCCGCTTCACGCTAGGTGCATTGTCATTGGTGCCGATTCTGCTGTGGCAGCGTGGTCGGGGGAGCAGCAGTACCAGTGAAGCTGCCGATACCGCGGCAGTCGGTGCGGGAGATCAGTTGGTTCAGACCTCATCGCCTGCGATTCGTCTGCTCGCCAACCCGATTATCATTTCCGTGATTTGCGGCATTGTGCTTTTCACCGCCAGCACTTTACAGCAATATGGCATCCTGTACGGTAAATCGGCTGGCCGTGCGGGATTCCTTACCGCCATGTATATCGTGATGGTGCCGTTACTGGCATTTGTGTTCCTGCGTCGGCGCATCGGCGTGCTGGTGTTTGTGGCCGTGGCATTGTCTATCGCGGGCTTTTACTTCCTGTGCATCACTGACGGATTCGGTTCAATCGGGTTGGCGGATATTCTGCTGGTCTTTACTGCCGTGTTGTTTGCCGTGCATATCTTGGTCATCGACACGCTGGGTGCCAAAGTGGATGCCATCAAACTTTCATTCGGGCAGTTCTGTACTACCGCCGTGTTGAGTTGGACTGGTTCCTTGATTGAGGGCTCGGTCGATTGGGCCGGTGCCGCGCATTCCTGGATTCCGATTCTGTATGCTGGCTTCGGTTCGGTGGGCATCGCCTACACGTTGCAGGTGGTTGGTCAGCAGTGGGTGCCGCCGACTCGCGCGAGCCTGTTGATGAGCCTGGAATCGTTTTTCTCCGCGGTCGGCGGCGCGCTGCTGCTTGGCGAGGTGATGACTTCTCGTGGATATCTTGGCTGTGCGCTGATCTTCATTGGCACTCTGCTGGCGCAGGCCCCTGCTAAACTGCCAAAAATTCTGAGAAAAGGCTAGTCCGTGGTCTTGGGCGCTTCGCCCACCTGCGGTGCGCCGTTAATATCGCGGTGAATGTTCTGCATCTGCACTTCGATGTTCTGCAAGGATCGCGCGCAGTCGAGCAGCGTCTGCGAATGCTCATTCAGTTTGGCGTCCGGCAGGTCGGTTTTGTATCGCAGCGCATGTTCCAGCGATGCCCAGTAATCCATGGCGATGGTGCGGAACTGCACTTCGACCGGCGTGTAATGCGCGCCTGAAGACAGGAATACCGGCACCGCATAGATGACATGCAGCGAACGGTATCCGTTCTGCTTTGGATTCTTGATGTAATCCTTGACCCGCAGCACCTGAATGTCGGACTGCGACGACAGGTAGTTCGACACGGAATACACGTCATCGCGATAATTGCAGATCACGCGGATGCCGGCCACATCAAACAGGTTGTCTTTGATGGAACTGACGCTGAGCGGCAATCCCTTGCGTTCCAGCTTGCCGATAATCGAGTTCACGGATTTCAGACGCCGTTCCATATGATGTATCGGATCATGGCTGAATCGCACCTGGAACTCGGCATCGAGGATTTCCAACTTGGTGCTGATTTCGTACATTGCGCCTTCATATACCTGCATCTGATCCACGAATTCGGTGACTTGCTCGGTATTGAAGATGCCGCCGGGCAAGTCCAGCGTCTTCAGTCGGGCTTGCAGGTCGGAAGTGTTCAGTCGGCTATGTCGGTCAAGTATCACGTCAATCAATATACTCGGCTCAAGCTGCCCGATATGGGAGTTGCCGGGGAATCTCCCAAGATACTCCATGTACCGGTTTCTCCAGTTGGTGCGGACCGCTGCCGCGCATCATGACGAACCCGGCCGATAGAATCGATTATTATGAACGAAGACATGATGACCGAGGCAGAGCGCGCCTCGATTGAATCCGATGAGCACCTTACAACACAGGAACGCGGCAAGGGCGTGTTCCACATCCATACCCTCGGTTGTCAGATGAATGTGCATGATTCCGAGCGCATTGCCGGCGTGCTCGAGGCAGATGGTTATGTGCCGGCCACCGAGGAACAGGTCAATGACCATGACCTCGATCTCATTGTGCTCAACACCTGTGCGGTGCGTGAGAACGCTGCCGAACGCATGTATGGCACGGTGGGCCTGTGGGCGGAGATGAAGCGTCAACGCCCGAACCTGCAGATTGCCGTTGGCGGGTGCATGGCTCAGCTTGACCGCCAGAAAATCGCCAATAAGGCGCCATGGATCGCTGCGGTATTCGGCACCAAGAACATCGGCGACCTGCCGCAACTGCTCAACCAGAACCGTGCCGCCGATACTCCGCGGGTCAAGGTCGATGACCAGCTTCAGCAGTTCCCAAGCCAACTGCCTGCGGCCAGGGCTTCCCGCGTGAGTTCATGGGTGGCGATTTCCGTGGGCTGCAACAACACCTGCACGTTCTGCATCGTCCCGACCACGCGAGGCAAGGAAAAGGATCGCCGTCCGGGAGACATTCTTGACGAAGTGCGCCAGTGCGTGGCCAACGGCGCCAAGGAAGTCACCCTGCTCGGGCAGAACGTGAATTCCTTCGGATATGGCATCGGTGACCGCTACGCCTTCAGCAAACTGTTGCGTGCTTGCGGCACGATTGATGGGCTCGAGCGTGTGCGCTTTACCTCGCCGCATCCGGCCGCTTTCACCGATGACGTTATTGAAGCCATGGCTGAGACCCCGAACGTGATGCATCAGCTGCATATGCCGCTGCAGTCAGGCTCCGACAAGATTCTGCGGGCCATGCGCCGTTCCTACCGCGCATCCAAGTTCATGACGATTCTGGAGAAGGTGCGTCAGGCCATGCCGGATGCGCAGATTTCCACTGACATCATCGTCGGCTTCCCCGGAGAGACCGAAGAGGATTTCCAGCAGACCTTGGATGTCGTGCGTCAAGCGCGGTTCTCTTCCGCATTCACTTTCATCTACTCGCCGCGCCCCGGCACGCCGGCTGCCGAAATGGAACAGGTACCGCACGATGTGGTCCAGGATCGTTTCGACCGACTGGTGGCGTTGCAGGAACAGATCACCGCGGAGAATCTGCAGTCCTTTGAGGGGCGTGATGTTGAAGTGATGATTACTGGCACGCAAGGCAAGAAGGATGCCGACACCCATCGAGTCACCGGCCGCGAGAAGACCGGCGTGCTGGTGCATATCGGCGTGCCCGAGGGCCAGCCCATGCCGCAGATTGGCGACTTCGTGACGGCCACCGTCACCCATGCCGGTCGCCACAATCTCATCGCCGACCCTGACCTTGCTCAAGGGCAGACCTACTCGGTGCGACACTGAGAAGGTTCTCCACTCAGAGAGAGGAAATGCAAGTTCTCGGCTCCCCTCTCTGAGGGGAGCTGGCCGCGAAGCGGACTGAGGGGAGTTACGGTACGAGCAAAAGTGTACGAGGGGAAAACAATATGAAGCGAGTCGTCAGTATCGTAGGGCCTACTGCCTCAGGCAAGACCGGGCTTGGCATCGCCATTGCCAAGCGGTTGGCCGAGGCGGGGGAGCGGGCCGAGATCGTGAACGCGGACGCCTACCAGATGTACCGCGGTATGGATATCGGCACCGCGAAAGCGAGCGCTGAGGAACAGGCGGCGGTGCCCCATCACCTCATCGACATCATCGAACCGGAAGACACGATGACCGTCGCTCGTTTCCAGCAGCTCGCCCGGCAGACCATCACCGATCTGCAATCGCGCGATATCCGACCGATTCTCGTGGGTGGTTCAGGGTTGTATGCCAGGGCCTCCATTGACGACATTACTTTTCCCGGCACTGATCCCGATGTGCGCAAACGGCTCGAGGAACGCGAAAAAACCGAGGGGGCGGGCGTGCTGTTCGACGAATTACGGGATAAAGACCCCGAAGCCGCCGCGCGCATGGATCCGCGCAACCCGCGACGCACCATTCGCGCACTTGAAGTCATCGAGCTTACTGGCAAACCGTATTCGGCAAGCTTGCCGCGCTACCGTTATGTGATTCCCTCTGTACAAATCGGTCTTGATTTGGATCGGCCTGATCTGGATCGTCGCATTGACCTGCGCACCAAGCAGATGTATGACGATGGATTTATCAAGGAAGTCGAACGTATCCGCCCTCATTTGGGTGCCACCGCCGTGCGCGCGCTCGGTTATCAGCAGGTCATCGACCTGTTGGACGGCATCTGGGATGTGAACGAGGCGTTTGCCGATATCGCGCAGAAAACCAAGCGGTTGGCCCGCAAGCAGATGGGTTGGTTCGGCCGCGACCCTCGCATCCATTGGCTGCAGGCGCTGAACCCGAAGCTGGTCGACAATGCGATGGCCATCATCGCGCATGCCGATGCCGGCGACTATGACCCCATTGACGCCCGTGCCGACGAATATACCCAACATCATCTGGGAGATATCGCAGAATAAATTACTTGGCTCCCCTCTTCGCGAGGGGAGCTGTCAGCAAAGCTGACTGAGGGGAGCCTCAGGTTGACCCCGTGTGGCTCCCCTCAGTCGCCTGCGGCGCCAACTTCCCTCGGAGAGGGAAGCCAAGTACAGGAAATCAGTGTGCTGGTCCTTGGTTCCAACCGGCTATAAGGAATACGCGCGTTGGATTGGCGGGACGCAGAATACGGTCGAACATATCCTCGAATGCGGAGATGTCACCGCGATAGGCNGTGTGTTTGGCGGAACGGTATTCCTCGCGTGNCACNTCGCCCCANTCAAGATCCCACCCGGCATCATGAGCCAGCCGTGAGCCAAATATGCGCAGCACCATGGCGTTGCCACCCCGGAACGGATGCAGATAACCTAATTCGTCATACAGCGACGCAAACGCATGTACGAACACGTCGCGGTCCAGGGCATGCAGGTTGCGTTTGTCTGCCAATTCCGTCGCGATATTATGCGCGCCGGTCTCAATCAGGCCAGCCGGGAAGAACGCCTCCGGATTCGCGGCACGCTCACGGTCATTGGTCACTTCACGCGTGGTGTTGGACGTACGCAGCTTGCCGGCATCCTCGAACACGCCCTCGAAGAGGCCCTTGTGTATGGCGATCAACTCATCCAAATCGCCTGAAGGGTTCCAGCGACGTTCCGCCAGCAACACGGTACGGGCGAACACGGCATCGGCGCGATCCATGGCGTGATCATCAAGACTGCCTGCAGCCAAACGATCCGTGCCCGCGGAACTCGCTGCGGCACGCAAACGCATGGCGGTCTGCTCATCGGCCACATCAATGAGATGAGTCACGGCTTCCAAACCGCGTTCGTAGGAGGCCGCGGCTCGCATCGTTGCCTCGCCCGGCGTCATAGCTTCCAGTGCGCAGTTCTTCAGTGCAAATGCGACTGCGCTCGCACGCTCTGCGGGTGTCATGCAACCCATCATAGGGCATGTCCGGCGTTGAGAGGGGAGCGGCCGCGATGAAATTGCTGAACCAGTGACCGGTGATTTCGCTTATCCTGCATTGTCACGGTGTCGTCACCGGCCATGAGCCCCCGTCCTAGTAGAATCAGTCACGATATGGCACGAACAGCATCCTCCAACAGCAATAATGGCCGCAAATCCAAAGGCGGCGGGAACTCCACCCATGATGGCGAGACCAAGGTCCAACCTGAGTTCGACCTTGATGTTGAGCCCACATGGAAGAAGGTCCTGCTTGCGATTCCGCGCGCCTTGGGCGCCGGCGTACGCGCGGTCACCGGCGTCGGTGAGTACGATCCCGCCTACCGTCGTGACGGCCTGTGCTTCCTGTTGCTCGTGCTCGCCGTGCTGTTCTGCGCTTCCGAATGGTTTCGTGTTGACGGAGTGTTTGGCCAGCTGCTGCATGCCATAGCATCCGGCGTGCTCGGGCTGATGAGTGTTGTGCTGCCGGTGCTGCTTTCCGCTGTGGCCATTCGTTTGATGCGCAACTCAGGCAGGGGATCCAACAATCCACGTGTGGTCACCGGTTGGGTGCTGCTGATGTGGTCCGTCTGTTCGATTCTCGATGTGGCCATCGCGTCCAGCCATACATCCTTCAATATCGCGGTTCTGCAATCTGCAGGCGGACTATTGGGCTTTTTCCTTGGCTCGCCGCTTGCTTGGGGTCTATCCAATGTATTCGCGATTATCGTGTTCGTGGTTGTCGGATTGTTCTCCCTGCTGATGATTACCGGCACCCATGTGACCGATATACCGGAAGACGTTCGTAAGCTATCCGCCAAGATCCAGCGCAAGCCGTATGTGCCCAAGGGCCAGGAGCCGGATGACGGCAATCAGTTCCCCAACGAGGTTCGTGTTGGAGACTCCACGCTCGCTTTTGCCGAAGGCGTGCCCGCGCATGCTGGCACCGATGAGGAGTCTGATGGAGAGAACAAGTCCGGTACGCCCAAACCGGGTCTCTTCGCTCGGCTGTTTGGACGTAAACCCAAGACGGAGGACGACCAGACCCTTGATCGGTATGCCGCCGACGATCCCTTCGACCGTGCGGCCAGCCAGCATGGCGCCACTGCGGAAACTCCAGTGGTAGATACGGCGACCGGTGAAATCACGGGCGGGCGGACCATCGCGTCCTCGGCCTATGAGGGTGCCGCGCATGCCGCCGATGCCGCTCCTACGAGTGCGGTTGCTGCCGACCATACTGTCGTTATGCCCAGCGGGCCGGCGACAAATGACCCATGGGCGCCCAGCGCCACGCAAACCGATATGGCCACCGTTGCGGCAGCCGGGGATGATGCCACCGGCGCTTATGCGGGAGCCAATGCGGATGGCAGCGGCGTGGGCCAAGGCATCCCCAATACCGATGGCCAGCCAAACGCTGCCAATGGGAACGATGCTGAGGACGATGCCAATAAGCCATACCAGCTGCCTGACCTGAGCTTGCTGACCAGGGGGCAGCCCCACGCGATGCGCACGCCGGCAAATGACCGCGTGATTCGGGCGCTGACTTCCACCTTTGAGCAATTCAAGGTGGATGCCAAGGTTGTCGGATTCTTGCGAGGCCCTTCAGTCACCCAGTATGAGGTCGAGCTTGGATCCGGCGTCAAGGTGGAAAAAGTCACCAACCTGCAGCGCAATATCGCCTATGCGGTGGCCAGTTCCGATGTGCGCATCCTTTCGCCTATTCCCGGCAAATCCGCCATCGGCATCGAAATCCCGAACGAGGATCGTGAGATCGTGCATCTTGGCGATGTGCTGCGTTCCGATAAGGCCGTGAACGACCCGAACCCGATGATTACCGGCATAGGCAAGGATGTCGAAGGCCACTTCGTAACCGCTGATCTGACCAAGATGCCGCATCTGCTGGTGGCTGGTGCCACCGGTTCCGGTAAGTCCAGCTTCATCAACTCGATGCTGACTTCATTGATTATGCGTGCCACGCCCGAACAGGTACGCCTGATTATGGTCGATCCCAAGCGTGTGGAGCTTTCCGCCTATGCGGGCATCCCGCATCTGCTCACTCCTATCATCACCGACCCGAAGAAGGCCGCGCAGGCTCTCGAATGGGTGGTAAAGGAAATGGATGCGCGTTACTCCGACCTCGAATACTTCGGATTCCGCCATGTCAAGGACTTCAATGAGGCCGTGCGTGCCGGCAAGGTGCATGCACCGGCCGGCTCCCAGCGCAAGGTGGCTCCATATCCGTACATTCTCGTGGTGGTCGACGAGATGGCCGATTTGATGATGGTGGCCAAGAACGATGTGGAAAGCTCCATCCAGCGTATCACCCAGCTGGCGCGAGCCGCAGGCGTGCATCTGGTGCTTGCCACCCAGCGCCCGTCCGTGGATGTGGTCACCGGTCTGATCAAGGCCAATATTCCGTCCCGACTGGCGTTCGCCACTTCATCCGCCACCGATTCGCGAGTCATCCTCGACACGGTCGGTGCCGAAACTCTGATTGGTCAGGGCGATGCCCTGTTCCTGCCGATGGGTTCAGCCAAGCCGATTCGCGTGCAGGGTTCGTGGGTTTCCGAATCCGAGATTCGCAAGGCCGTGGAATTCGTGCGTACGCAACGCAAGCCGAAGTATCGCGAGGACATCGAACAGATGGCCAAGGAGGCTGAGAAGAAGGACAGTCTGGAGCCCGACGAGGAGATCGGCGACGACATGGATGTGTTGCTGCAGGCTGCCGAGCTTGTGGTCACCACCCAGTTCGGTTCCACCTCGATGTTGCAGCGCAAGCTCAGAGTGGGCTTTGCCAAAGCCGGACGCCTTATGGATTTGCTGGAATCACGTGGCGTGGTCGGCCCCTCTGAAGGTTCAAAGGCTCGTGCGGTGCTCGTCCAACCGCAGGATTTGCCGCAGGTGCTCGCCTTTATTCGAGGAGAGACCAGCTCGCTGGAATCCTCGGCACCTCAGCAGCCCGAGCTTGGTGAGTGAATCATCTTTTGGCCTCCCTCTGCTGAGGGAGGTGCCCCGAAGGGGCGGAGGGGGAGAATCAATTGCACAGTCGCTGGGCCACAGTCTGATTTCCGAAGAATAACAGTCAATCTCCAGCCAATACCCACCAAGGTAGAAGTGTGGGGGTAACGTGAACACTATGGATGAGAACACAATGGACAAGCAGTCAACGCCCAAATCATCATTGTTCGACGGATGGAACGCGCCGCCGAACCTGGTCACCTACTCGCGCATTGTGCTCGTGGTGATTTTCCTGGTACTCGACATCATGGCAGGTGAGTGGGGCGCGAATAACCTCACCATGCGTTGGGTGGCCGCGGTGCTGTTCATCATCGCCGCCTCCACCGATAAGATTGACGGTTGGATGGCCCGCAAATACAACCAGGTCACCGAAATGGGCAAGCTGATGGACCCGATTGCGGATAAGCTGCTTACCTGCGGTGCGATGATCGTATGCTCTGCGTTTGGTGAGCTCGCCTGGTGGGTCACCATTCTGTTCCTGATTCGCGAAATCGGCATTACGGTGATGCGTTTCTTTGTGATGGAACGCCCCGGCGGCAAGGTTATCGCCGCTGCATGGCCCGGCAAACTCAAGACCGTGTTTGAATGTGTGGGTCTTGCCATGCTGTTGTTGCCGATGTGGTCTCTGGGTAGCGGCCAGAGCACGCCGTTCTGGATGACCGCCTACTACTTCCTGACCTATGCCATTATCTATGTGGCTCTGGTGCTGTGCCTCTACTCGGGTGTCATCTACCTGTACAACACGTTCGTCGGCATCAAGAAGCAGTGACGGAATCATTCGTGTAACGGATGGCATTGATGGGATGTGGCCTGCCGCCGCATCCCATTGTTGTATAGGCGTTGCATAGGTTGGAAAAGGAAGGCCACATATGACTGATAGCGCTGATGAGAAGCTGCAACAATCCTGCGACGAGCTTGCCGCAGGCATACTTGCCGCATGCGAGACTTGCGGTGCGAAGATAGCGTGTGCAGAATCGCTGACCGGAGGTCTGCTCTCCGATGCCTTTGTGCGTATTCCCGGCGCTTCCAATGTGCTGCTGGGGTCGGCCGTCACCTATGACATCAAGGCCAAAGCCTCGATTTTGCATGTTGACCGATCGTTGCTGGAGCGCGAGGGTGCCGTACATCCCGAAGTTGCGCGTCAGATGGCGGCTGGCACTGCGCGGTTGTATGCGCAGCCGGAATACGGTGATCGTGTTATCGGGCTGTCTACCACTGGAGTGGCTGGTCCCGGCCCGGACGGCGATAAGCCCGCTGGTCTGGTCTATGTGGGTTTACGTATCCCTGTGACTCTTGCTGACGATGGCATCGAGATAGTCAAGGCCGTCGAATTGCGTTTGAGTGGCACCCGCGAGGAGGTTCGCCGCCAAACCGTATTCCATGTTCTGCAAAACTTGAGTCTATTCACAGCAAGTTTTAAGGAATAAAACCGCGGGGTCATCGTGTTGTACTAAGTGGAAACACTGAACCGACCTTGGAAGGGGCTATGGCGATGGAAACGATGACCCGAGTGAACGAACAAATGGAAGTGTCCGCTAAGAAGCCGATGGCTGTACAGCAGGGTGTCGCCCGTATGCGTGAATTGACCCCGGCCCAGCGCCGTGCAGTGATGTTTGCGCAGCAGCAGGTGCTCAAGGCCCAGGCCGCAAAGAAGGCCAAGGATGAGCGTCAGGCGGCTCGTGACCGTATGTGGCAGGAGCAGGAATCCGCCTCCTACCAGCCCAATGCCGTTGCCGAGACCGCGGTGGTCGAAGAGGAGCCGCGTGAGGTTTCTTTGCGTGGTGCTATCGGCCATGTGCTGCGTGACCTGCGTACACGTGATCGCCGCACCCTGCGCGAGGTGTCCGAGAAGGCCGGCGTCTCGCTGGGCTATCTGTCCGAGGTCGAGCGTGGTCAGAAGGAAGCCAGCTCCGAATTGCTGAGCTCCATTTCCGACGCACTGGGTGTGTCCACTGCACAGATGCTGCGTATGGTGGCCGATTACCTCGAGTCCGTCGAACGTTAATCGTGTGGGAGATGAGGGGCGGGAACGTCCTCCTGAGTTGTTGACCCGCATCGCCGTTTGGCGGTGCGGGTTTTTCTGTCCGGCGGGTGGTGGCACACTGTCGGGTATGCGTGAACGGGAATTTTGGGAGCTGCTTGAAGAAGTGTTCGGTCGTAGCTATGGCCGGTCTCTGGCCCGGGATCAGCGTATGCCGCAACTGGCGAATATGACCGTTCTTGAGGCTTTGGACGCGGGGGAGGAGCCTCGCGTGATTTGGAACGTGCTCTGCGATCAGATGGAGATTCCTGATTCCAAGCGTTGGGGCCATGACCATAACGCGCCGCCGCTGCCCGCTGCGTAGTGGGCTCTATGCTGTGGCGCTGGGTGGTCGATTTCATTGGCTGGGTCGAGGAGCGATACTCGCCGGCGTGTCGTTGCGCAACTTCGAACAAATGTTCGCTTGTGTGGCTATAGTTATCCACAGTGACGGATAGGCACGCCGTATATGTCAAGATGCGAATCGCCCGTTTCGGCGGGAATAAGCGGTTCTTGTCTTGCGTGATCGGGCAAGCTGGAACCACAATAATCGTTTTGGCTTGTCATGGGAGTTGGCCTCCCATACGGTGGAAGGCGTTCGCCCGCATACGACTTCGATAAGGAGAAGATCATGGCACTTGAGACCAAGCCGGCCCAAGATCCGGCAACCGAGACCAAGCACGAGCTCGATCCCAAGCGCAAGGTGGCGCTGGACACTGCTTTGGCGCAGGTCGAAAAAAGCTTCGGCAAGGGCTCGGCCATGCGCCTCGGCGATCAGCCCGTGCAAAATGTCGAAGTAATCCCTACCGGTTCGCTCGCGCTCGACATGGCGTTGGGCATTGGCGGCCTGCCGAAGGGCCGCATCGTGGAAATCTATGGTCCCGAATCGTCCGGTAAAACCACGCTTGCCTTGCATGTGGTGGCCAATGCCCAGAAGAAGGGTGGCGTGGCCGCATACATTGACGCCGAGCACGCGCTCGATCCGGCCTATGCTCGCAAACTTGGCGTGGACACTGATTCGCTTATCGTTTCTCAGCCGGACAACGGCGAACAGGCTCTTGAGATTGCGGACATGCTGATTCGTTCCGGTGCGCTTGATGTCATCGTTATCGATTCGGTGGCGGCTCTGGTGCCAAAGGCCGAGATCGAAGGCGAGATGGGAGACAGCCACGTCGGTTTGCAGGCCCGACTCATGAGCCAGGCTCTGCGCAAGATGACCGGTGCCTTGGCCCAAGCAGGTACCACCGCCATCTTCATCAACCAGCTACGCGAAAAGATCGGCGTGTTCTTCGGTAATCCCGAAACCACTACCGGTGGCAAGGCTCTGAAGTTCTATGCCTCTGTGCGTCTTGACATTCGCCGTATCCAGACCTTGAAGAACGGTGATGAAGCGGTGGGCAACCGTACGCGCGTCAAGGTGGTCAAGAACAAGATGGCCCCGCCCTTCAAGTCCGCCGAATTCGACATGCTTTACGGCGAAGGTATCTCCCGCGAAGGTTCGGTCATCGACATGGCCCAACAGGTCGGCGTGGTCAAGAAGTCCGGCTCGTGGTTCACCTATGAGGGCGACCAGCTTGGTCAGGGTCGAGAGAAGGTTCGTCAGTTCCTCAAGGACAACCCGGCCATCACCGAAGAGATTGAAAACAAGGTCAAGGCAGAATTTGGTTTGATCGGTTCCGCCGATCAGTTTGCCGAAGACGAAGACGCTGCTGCAGCTGCCGCAGTCAGCGAGGCCGCCGCGGCCGATGCCGCCAAGGACACCAAGGCCACTGCAGCGCCTGCCGCCAAGTCGTCTCGCGCCAAGGCCTGATCATGATTAGTGCAGAAGCGTTCCTTCAGCGCAATCCCNTTGCGTTGGAGGAACGATGCCGTGCCGAACAGGGCGAAAGAAACGTCGATGCGGAGTCGTCCCATCGATTCGCTCGGCGAGGTATGGGCGCGGTTGCCGATGATCCCAACGATGCAGATGCCTGCCGTGAGGCGGCGTTGCGTCTCTTGGATGCGGCTCCGCGCTCGTCCGGTGCGCTGCGTGAACGACTGCTTGGCAAAGGGTATGACGAAGAAATCGTCAATGAGGTCATTGAACGCCTCATCCGTGTGCAACTGATCGATGATCGTGCCTATGCGGAATCGGCGGTGCGCTACTGTGCCGGCCGCATGATGGGCAGGCGCGGTGCGGTGATGGAGCTCGCCCGTAAAGGTGTGGATCGCCGGCTCGCCGAGCAGGTGTGCGGTGAGGCCGAACAACAAGGCGTATTCGAAGATGCCGCATGGGAATTGGGGCGTCGAGTGGCCCGCAAAACACGTGGACTTGATCGGCAGGTGCGTCAGCGCCGGTTCTGGTCCGCAGGCGGGCGCAAAGGGCACAGCCCTGAAACCCTACGCCGCGTCGCCGCCGAATTACTGTCGTAATAACCTCCCTCTGACGAGGGAGGTGGTGCGTAGCGCCGGAGGGAGAGACTCACGGCGGAGCCGCAAAAGAATAAATGAGACCTCTTATACCCCGGGTTCTGTCATGCCGTACGCGAACGCGCGGCACGGATGGCCATCCATCTCGACCTGACGTTGCCGTCAGACTCTAGCAGCCTACCCGATGACATGGGCGAGCAGCCCTTACCGCCATCTGCTTGGCCTTGCTCCCGATGAGGCTTGCCATGCGGCCTGCTGTTACCAGAGGCCCGGTGGTCTCTTACACCGCCGTTTCACCCTTACCCGTCGAGGACGGGCGGTCTATTCTCTGCTGCGCTATCTCTCAGGTCACCCTGGGCGGACGTTATCCGCCATCGTGCTCTATGGAGCCCGGAAGTTCCTCAGCCGATCCCAATGAAGATCACGGCCGCGGCCATCAAGAGGTCTCAAGCTTGCAATTATACATATGCCATAGAGAACCGGCTGGCGAAAAGAAAAATATAGCGAAATGGCGAACCGTCCGAAAATACGGCGCTGAGGAACAAGGCCCAAACACCCAGTATAGGCACTGATGGGGTGCAGATAAAAGTCGGAAAATAAACGTATTTCTATGGGCGAGTTTCCGGCTGTTTACCCGTTGTTCGTCTACAATGAAACTTACCCGGACGGTGATGATGCTGTTCGGCACACATAGCGGGAAACCGCTTGAACTAGAGGAGGTCAACATGGAAATCGTCGTTACTGGACGTCACACGCAGATCAAGCAAAGGTTCCGTGATGTCGTCGAGACCAAGATGAATCGTGTGACCGCTATCGCCCCGGATGCGCAGCGTGCGCAGATTGTTTTGACTCATGAGGGCAACCCGCGTCAGGCCGATACCGCCAAGCGCGTGGAGATCACCGTTATCGCCGGACGCACTGTGGTCCGCGCCGAGGCGTCCAGCACTGACGAGTTCAGTGCACTGGACATGGCGCTTGATAAGCTGACGCTGCGTCTGCGCCGCACCCGTGATCGCCGTAAGGATCACCGTCGCGGCTACGCGAACCCGGTGCCGGTGGATCTGGGCGTTATCGCCCCGGAGCCGGAGCCAGAGGAGCTGGAGGGGGAGCCGAACAACAGTCCGCAGGCTGCGGTGGCTTCCGATCTTGGCCCGGGCGAGTCTGTGGAAGTCCAGGTTGGGGATACGCCGATTGTCATCCGTCGCAAGCTGCACATCGCCGAGCCTATGAGCATCGACGAGGCGCTGTACGAGATGGAACTGATCGGACACGACTTCTTCCTGTTCGTGAACAAGGAGACCGGACGTCCGTCCGTCGTCTACCACCGTCACGGCTGGAGCTATGGCGTGTTCGAGATCGACACTCCGGAAAACGTCAAGAAGGACTGAATTGCTGGTTCGCTGACGTAGACAGCTGATATGAAATGGGTCGCTCCCGCAAGGAGCGGCCCATTTTTTTGTAAATAGGTCGAAAAATATCGATGTCTGACGGTGATGGGCTGTATTCTGGTACGCGGACATCACCACTCAATCAGTCAAGGGAGAACCCCGTGGTCGATATTGTTGACAAAGCCCTGCGAATGGGCGAAGGCCACCAGCTCAAGAAGCTGGAGAACGTGGCCAAGGCCGTGAACGCGCTGGAGGATGAGATCTCCGCCCTTTCCGACGAGGATCTGAAGGCCCAGACCCCGAAGTTCAAGCAGCAGATCGAGAACGGCAAGAGCCTGGACGACATCATGCCCGAGGCGTTCGCCACCGTGCGCGAGGTCTCCAAGCGCACCCTCGGCCAGCGTCACTTCGACGTGCAGCTCATGGGCGGCGCCGCCCTGCACTGGGGCAACATCGCCGAGATGAAGACCGGTGAAGGCAAGACCCTGGTCGCCACCCTGCCTACCTACCTGAACGCCCTCGAGGGCAAAGGCGTGCACGTGGTCACCGTCAACGACTACCTCGCCAGCTACCAGAGCGAGCTGATGGGCCGTATCTACCGCTTCCTCGGCATGAACGTCGGCTGCATCATCACCGACCAGAAGCCGCCGGAACGCCGCAAGCAGTACAACGCCGACATCACCTACGGCACCAACAACGAGTTCGGCTTCGACTACCTGCGCGACAACATGGCTTGGGAGAAGGCCGACCTCGTGCAGCGCGGCCACCACTACGCCATCGTCGATGAGGTCGACTCCATCCTCATCGATGAGGCCCGTACTCCGTTGATTATCTCCGGTCCGGCCGAAGGCGACGTGACCCGCTGGTACCGTCAGTTCGCCAAGCTCGTCCTGAAGCTCACCCGCGACGAGGACTACGACGTCGACGAGAAGAAGAAGGTCGTCGGTATCCTGGATCCGGGCATCACCAAGGTCGAGGACTTCCTCGGCATCGACAACCTGTACGAGCCGGCCAACACCGCCCTGATCGGCTACCTCAACAACGCCATCAAGGCCAAGGAGCTGTTCCTCAAGGACAAGGACTACGTCGTCACTCAGGGCGAGGTGCTCATCGTCGACGAGCACACCGGCCGTATCCTGCCGGGCCGCCGCTACAACGAGGGCCTGCACCAGGCCATCGAGGCCAAGGAAGGTGTGGAGGTCAAGGCCGAGAACCAGACCTTCGCCACCATCACCCTGCAGAACTACTTCCGCATGTACGACAAGCTCGCCGGCATGACCGGTACGGCCGAGACCGAGGCCGCCGAGTTCATGAACACCTACAAGCTGGGCGTGCTGCCGATCAAGACCAACAAGCCGATGATCCGCAAGGACCAGGACGACCTCATCTTCCGCACCAAGAAGGAGAAGCTGGCCGCCATCGTCAAGGACGTGGCCAAGAGGCACGCCAAGGGCCAGCCGGTGCTGCTCGGCACCGCCTCCGTGGAAAGCTCCGAAGTGGTCTCCACCCTGCTGGACGTGGCCAAGATCCCGCACCAAGTCCTGAACGCCAAGCAGCACGAGAAGGAAGCCGCCGTCGTGGCCGTCGCGGGCCGCAAGGGCGCCGTCACCGTGGCCACCAACATGGCCGGCCGTGGTACCGACATCATGCTCGGCGGCAACGTCGAGTTCCTCGCCGACGCCAAGCTCAAGTCCGAGGGCTACTCGCCGGAAGACACCCCGGAGGAGTACGAGAAGCGCTGGCCGGGCACCCTGAACGAGATCAAGGCCCAGGTCAAGGACGAGCACGAGGAAGTCAAGGAACTTGGCGGCCTGTACGTGCTTGGCACCGAGCGCCACGAATCCCGCCGAATCGACAACCAGCTGCGCGGTCGTTCCGGCCGTCAGGGCGACCCGGGCGAGTCCCGCTTCTACCTGTCTCTGGAAGACGATCTGATGCGCCTGTTCAACACCCAGCTCGTGGCCCAGGTCATGGCCAAGGGCATGGAGGAAGGCCAGCCGATCGAGGCCAAGTCCGTGACCAAGGGCGTGCGCACCGCACAGAAGGCCGTCGAATCCCGCAACTACGAGATCCGTAAGAACGTGCTCAAGTACGACGACGTGATGAACAAGCAGCGCACCGTCATCTACTCCGAGCGTCAGGCCGTGCTTAAGGGCGAAGACATCCACAAAGACATCCTGCGTTTCATTTCCGACACCGTCGAGTCCTACATCAAGGGTGCCAACAAGGGATCCGAGAAACCGAAGGACTGGGATTGGGAGGGCCTGTTCAAGGCGCTCAACACCGTGATCCCAACCAAGGTCGATGAAGACGAGGTCAGGAAGATCGTCGGCGGCCTCAAGGGTGCGAAGGCTGTCGAGGCCGTGCGCGACCTGATCGTCGAGGACGCCAGGCAGCAGTACGGCGAAATGGAGGAGACCATCGGCGAGACCGGCTTGCGCGACCTCGAGCGCCGCGTGGTGCTCGCCGTGCTCGACCGCAAGTGGCGCGAACACCTCTACGAGATGGACTACCTCAAGGACGGCATTGGACTACGCGGCATGGGCCAGCGCGACCCGCTGGTCGAATACCAGCGCGAAGGCTACCAGATGTACAACTCCATGATCGAGGCCATCAAGGAGGAGTCCATCCAGTTGCTGTTCCACATCGACGTCAAGCAGGTCGCCTCCACCGAGGATGCCGTTGACGAGGTCGAGGAATCCGACGAGACCGCCGACTCCGTCACTGTGGCCGCCGGCCCCGACGAGAACGGCGAGTCCGAGGTCGAAGCCGCCGAAGGCGAGGTCGAGGAAGAGGACGAGGACGCCAAGCAGGCCATCGCCGAATCCGCCGCCGTCTCTGAGTCCGGCGAATCCACCCTGCCGGTCGCTGGCCCCGCCCCGATCAGCCATGCCGAAGGCAAGGTCCCGGCCAACAAGCGTCCGAAGAGCGACGAGCTCAAGACGCCGTGGGCCGACGGCCGCACCTTCCCCGGCACCGGCAAGAACGCCCCGTGCCCGTGCGGTTCCGGCCGCAAGTATAAGATGTGCCACGGCCAGAACGAGAAGTGACACATCTTTAGCTGAATACTGGGCATTGGCTTCCCTCTTCAAGGAGGGGAGCCAATTTTGCTATATGGAAGATTCAATGCCGCGAAATGGGAAGCAATTACAATAAACGACGAACATACATAACACGGCGTAACAAAACGCCAAGGAGGGCATCATGGCCGAGATCACATGGAAGTCGATTCTCACCAAGCTGGTCGGGGGAGACCATCTTACTGCTGAGGAATCGGAGTGGTCCGTGGATGACCTGATGCAGGGCAATGCGAACCCGGCCGCTGTGGGCGCCGCGCTCGCCATGCAGCAGCAGCTGGGACTGACTGCCGATGAGGTGCGTGGCGCCGCCAAGGCCATGGTCTCCCACGCTGTGCCGCTGAATGTCTCCGGTGAAACTACCGACATCGTGGGCACCGGCGGTGACGGATTCGCTACCGTGAACCTGTCCACCATGGGTTCTGTGGCTGCTGCCGCAGCCGGCGTGAAGATTGTCAAGCACGGCAACCGCGCCGCCTCCTCGAAGTGCGGTGCAGCTGACGTGCTCGAAGACCTCGGCCTGCCGCTGGACCTGAAGCCGGAAGCGGTCGGCGAAGTTGGCGATGAAGCGGGCATCACTTTCGCGTTCGCGCGCACCTTCCACCCGGCCATGCGCTTCGTGGGCCCGATTCGTGCCGTGCTCGGCATTCCGTGCGTCTTCAACATTCTGGGACCGCTGACCAACCCGGCCAACCCGGCACACGTGGCCATCGGCTGCGCCAACCGCAAGGTGAGCCCGATTATGGCCGCTGTGTACGCCAGCCGTGGGCAGTCCGGTCTGGTTTACACCTCGCACGAGGGCATGGACGAGCTTGCGCCCACCGGTCCGGTCTCCGTCTGGGAGATTCGTGATGGCAAAGTCACCGAAACCGATTTCGACCCGACCGTGGATCTAGGTCTGGCTAAGATCACCGTCGACCAGCTCAAGGGCGGCGTGCCGGACGTCAATGCCAACACATTCAAGGACTTCCTGGCCGGCAAGGACATCCCGTCCCGTACCACCGCGCTGCTTAACGCCGCATCTGCCATCGTGGCTGACGGCAACTTGGTTGGCAACGGCACTCTGGCCGAGCGTTTCGGCGAAGCTTACACTCTGGCCGAAAAGACCGTTGACTCCGGCAAGGCCGAAGCCCTGTTCAACAAGTGGATCGAAACCGCCAAGTCCAAGGCGTGAACTGAATTCAGATAAATGAGGGGGCCAGCCGAACAGCTGGCCCCCTCATTGGTATTGTCAACCAATTACTGCTGCGTATTGTCCTTGAGAGCGCTATACGCGCGCCCCGTCGTCGTAGTAGCCGCCTTGGTCTCCGGGACGGTCTTTACGGTTGAGGATTTTGGCGACCAGTCCGCCCAGTCCCAGAATGACGCCCAACCCGAAGAGGATATTGAGCAGTGCGCCCAATAGGGGAATCGTATTTAATCCGGGGACGAATATCATCACTGTTTCGCCGACAAGACCGATGATGAGCAACGCCACCAACAACATCGTAGACGCTTTGACCGGGCCAAGATCCGGGTTCGGGGGAGTGAATCCGCCGTCATCATAGGCGTCCATGACATTATCGGTGTCCAACCAGCTGGAACCGGTGAAATCGCGCGGACCACCCTTACGGCCTCGGTCTGGGCGTGCGTCATCGGTGAACGAGCCAATGTCAAGATCATCCACTGAAAGCAATGCTTCCTTCTCTCGTTTCTTGGCTTGCTTCTCGAACTTCTTGGCCTGACGGGAGGATGCCACGTCGTTTAAATCGGCTTGGTGCTCGGCCTCGAACGCCGCCCAAGCGTCATCCAGATTGCCTATGTCATGCTTTCCGGACGGCATGGAGCCGTTGCCGTTGGCGTTATGTCCGGTATCGGTTGCCTTTTGCGGATCCGCGGGCGTGGCCGAATCTCGTCCATTGCTCGGCGTGGGGATTGGCTGCTCTCCGTCGACATTGCTATTCTGGTTGTCAGTCATAACTGTCACTCTAATCAAGCGGCCGGCCAATAGCCAGTCCGTTTGAGGGAGGAATGCTAAGTGCTCTACTGGTTCTTCGTCAAGGTTCTTGGACCCATCGCGCGTCATCGTCTTGGACCCACCGCATCGGGGCTCAATAATGTGCCTCGCACCGGCGGTGCCATCATTGCCGCGAATCATCTGGCCGTCATCGATGATGCGCTGATTCCGATTACCTGCCCGCGTATGGTGCACTTCATGGGCAAGGCCGAATACTTTGAAGGCAAGGGACTGAAGGGCAAGTTCAAGAAGTGGTGGTTCACTTCCGTGGGCGTGTTCCCCGTGGACCGTTCCGGGGGCAACAAGTCGCTTGGTGCTCTGGAGCACGCACGTGAGATTATCGAAGATGGACACCTGTTCGGCATCCACATTGAGGGCACGCGAAGCCCGGATGGTCGCATGTACAAGGGGCACACCGGTGTGGCGCGGCTTGCGCTTGAAACCGGTTGTCCGATTGTACCGACCGCTATTATCGGTTCGCGCGAACTGCAGAAGCCGGGCACGGTGATTCCAGCCAAAGGCAAGACGCAGGTGATTTACGGTAAGCCTATTGAGGTTGAGAAGAAGACCGCCGACGAGATCACCCATGATGATTTGCGCTCGCTGACCGACCGTATTTCTGCGGAAATCCAGAAGATGAGCGGTCAGGAGTACGTGAACGAGTACGCCCAGAAAGTCAAGGAAGAGCTGAAAGCCCAGAAGGCCGCTGAAGAAGAAGCATCTGCAGAATAACCCACAATGAAGCTCCCTCATCAGAGGGAGCTTTTGATTCTCACACCACAGTCAGCGTGATAACGGTTGGAGTGCCGTTTTCGTCGCGTAGACGCACCGTTTCTCCGGCATTGGGACTCTGGATACGCACCACATGGGTAATGTCGCCCAGCGGTGCGGATTTCTTGACAGTGAAGCCCAGCTTCTTCAGCTGTGCGGCTGCCGCGTCATACTGCTGACCCACCACATTCGGCATCACCGTGGTCTCAGGTCCCTTGGATACCACCACGTCTACGCTGTCGCCCCATTTGAGCTGCGCGCCAGCGTCTTGGGAAGCGGAGATGACCTCGCCTGCGGCAATCTTGTCATCGAATTGTTCGGTGATGTTGGCGGTGAGCTTGAGCTCATCGAATGCCGCTTGCATCTCATCCTTGGTTTTGCCGACTACGTCAGGCATGCTGACAGGCATGGGACCCTTGCTGAGCGTCACTGTCACTTCATCATTGTGCTTGATCGTGGTGCCGGGGTCGGGGCTTATGCTGAGCGCTGCGCCTTCCGGCTTATCCAGCGAATACTCGTCCTTCGAATCATCGTGCTTGATGTTGTCGAAGCCCGCTTTCTTCAACGCGGACAGAGGGTCCTTGCCGTTCGCGGAATTCGTATCGAGGACATCGTTCGGAATGGTGACCATGTGTACACCCTGCGAGACCGTCACCGTCAGTTGCTGATTGTGACGCTTGCTGACGTGACTGCCTACAACAGCGTTGTTTTCACTCACCGAGGCGGAGACGATCTTGCCTTCGGCGATGTCGTCGCTGTACTGCTTCTCGGCCTTATAGGGGATTCCTGCCACCTTCAGCGTGCTCTCATACGTGGCCCAGTCAGCACCGGACAACGAGCACTCGGTGTTCTCCTTACACGTCACGTCATCGGGCTTGGGCACACTCCAATAGCTGCCGGGACCCGCGAACCACCACCATGCGCCGGTTCCGGCAGCTACAGCCAGTATCAGAACAATCACCAAGGCGATGATGAGCGGCTTCTTGTTGCGCTTTCCGTCCGTTGGCTTGGCATCGGGGCTTCCGGCATCGTCTTCAGCGGCGAGCACCTGGTCGAAATCATCCCCGGTCTTTGCCAGAATCGTTGTCTCATTACCGGGGTTGGGCATGACTTGCGTAAGGTCTTCTCGTGCGGAAGACGCATCGAAAGCGGTGGTCGGGGCGGTGGGAGGCTCCGGGGGCGTGTCAGAGCTCTGCTTAGGAGCGGTCTCCGGCGAAACCAGTCCGCCAACCAAAGCCGGTGCGGTAGCATCGGTTCTGGCGGCATCCGCAGACTCGACATGCAAACGATATTGCCATGCCTCCATAGGGAGTTTGGCAGCCAACTGGCGAAGTTCCTGGGCGGCCTCGGAGCCGTTCGCAGGACGAGCCTCGACCTGGCGGGCGGTCAAGTGGACAATGAACGAGGCCACGGATGGATCGATATCCGGACAGACCGTGGCTATGGACGGCACATCCTCATGAACATGCTTGAACACAAGCGTGACCGGATTATCGGAGTCAAAAGGCACTTTACCGGCAAGCATTTCCCAAGCCATGATGCCCACGGAATACAAGTCGCCTTGTGGGGTGGCCTGATTATTCTCGATCATTTCAGGAGCCAGATAGGCCGCAGTGCCCAACAGCATGCCGGTGGAACTCAGCGTTGCTTGGCTGGCGGCCTTGGCCAGGCCAAAATCAGTGATTTGCACATGGCCGCGATCGTTGATCAGGATGTTTTCGGGCTTGATATCACGATGCACCACGCCCGCACGATGTGCCGAAGCCAAGCCGTCCAACGTTTCCGCGATAACGCGCAGTGTCTCGCGGACGGAGAATGTGCCTTGAACGTTCATCTCATGGCGCAGATTGACGCCATGCACATATTCCATAACCAAAAAATCAAGGCCATTGAACTCACCGGTGTCGTAAACCTGAACGATATGCGGATTTGCGATGGCCGCGGCTGAATTGGCTTCACGGCGGAACCGCTCCACGAACTGATCTCGATGCGGTCCCTGTGCCAGCTGCGTGTGCATGACCTTGATCGCCACAGTACGGCCCAAACGCTCATCGACCGCCTCATACACGGTGGCCATGCCGCCTTCGGCGATATCGCGCACGATGCGGTAGCGTCCCTCAATCATCTGTGTGGGCTCGTTCTCACTCATGGTTGTACTGCACGGTTCCTTTGATAAGACTGAACACCGTTTAGTCTACATGGCACTGGCTACGCTTTGGAAACACGGACGCATCGTTTTCACGGGTGTTTTGCCCGGCGAAACCTAACGAAGATTTTCGGGAACGAACCGTGCACATGCTGCAATCAGATGGTTTTCGGCCTCGGGTTCCAGATTGAGATTGGCGATTGCTGCGCGGGATTCCAGCCACAAGGCGTGAATACGATTGCGGGAACGTTCGACGGCTCCAGTTGATTGGAACAGCGCGATAACAAATGCCACCTGATCATCAGTGCGAGCGTCGGACTCAAACAAATCGATAAGTTGTTGCCGGCCCTGCGTACCCGCTGCGGCCAGTGCGTCGGCCAGCAGCACCGTGCGCTTGCCTTCTCGGATATCGCCGCCCACTGGTTTGCCGGTGTTCCGGCTGGAACCGACAACATCCAGAAGATCGTCAGCAAGCTGGAAAGCCAGACCAAGAGGCCGTCCGACCGCCAATGCCTGCTGCCATGCTTCAGCGGGGTCAGCGCCGGCTGCCAGCAGAGCGAACAGCAACGGTGCAATGGTGGTGTAGCTTGCGGTTTTCCACCGGAAGACGTTCAGCGAGGCGTCTACCAACGCATCCGGGTCTTCGAGTGGCGTTAATTCTACAGCGAGATCCAGTACCTGGCCAATTTCCACTTCGCGTTGCATGGTCAGAAACGCTTCGTTGATGGCGTCGGTGTTGTCAAGACGGCGCGCGGCCCGGCGCGCGATTTCGATGCATGCGGTGGCCAGAATGTCTCCAAGCATCAGACCAAGCCCGTGGCCGATGGCGCCACTGTGCACAGCCTGTTCAAGAGCACGGTGCGCGGACGGTTTGCCGCGGCGCAAATCGGATTCGTCGATGATGTCGTCATGCACTAGGGCAGCGGTCTGAAATACTTCTATGGCACACGCGAGATCAGTCATGGCGTCACGCATATCAGGAGTAGAGCTGCCGGTCTGGGCCATCAGAGCATCGAAGGCATCCAGGGTCAGCAACGCCCGCAGTCGTTTGCCTCCCTGGCTGGAGGCTGCGGCCTGATCGACGACCTGTGCCATCACGGGTTTCAAGGCGTCGGATACCTCATCGGTATCAGGGGCGGCAGTCAGCTCACGCACCAGTTGTATGATGCGCGGTTCGATGATTGCAAGGTCGTCAGCAGTTGTCCACATGACTAATAACTTATCCACAGGTTATGAAGAACACAAGAACGTTGAGAAATCGGGGGTTGCGAAGCTGGAACCACAAAGGTCGATTTTTGCCCGGTTTACGGCGCCGCTCATGCATAGTGGGCATACGCCCATTCGAGCGGGCACACACAAGATAAAGCCTTAATTGTGAGGCATGGAAATCACGTCGAGGAGGACATGATGAACGCGAAACGGAAAACCCGCAAACATGCGGAATCCAAATCTAATCTTTTTGATGCCGATGCCTTGGAGGACCTTTCTCGTTTGTTCCATGAGACCAGGCAGACGCTTGGTCCGAAGCAGGCAGATGCCGACTGGATGTCGGATCCACTGGATGAGTGGCTGGCCAATCTGGACAGCGGGGAGACGGTATTGGATTGTGACACTATGGCTGCGTTCGCGGTCGGCATGAATGAAACGCTCTCGATACGCGATGCCCTGATTCTCTCCCTGATTATTGACGAACAACGATGCCCCAAAACGCAACTTATGGAATTTGCCGCACGGCCGCACAGCAAACGGAATAAGCGTCGTATGGGCGAATTGCTGACTGTGGCTTTCGAGGACGAGGGCATCGTGCCAGATAAGGAACGCTGCCATGCAGGCATTGCCATGCTTCTCGATATAGCCGATGCGGCGCCAGTGCCATATTGTGTACAGCCACTGGCTGTGGTGGCCTACACCTTATGGTGGTTGGGCGATTCCCGAGCGGTGACCATGGCCCTGCAGTGCCTATTGCTCGATGAGGAATGTTCTCTGGCGGCTATGGTGTTTTCCGCTGCGCAGCGGGGTGTGGCGCCGGCTTGGTGCTCGGGGTAGAGGGCTCAAAATGGTGTAATCGGCTGTGCCTTGAAGGGGCGGTGTGAAGAGTGGCGTGCTCGGACAGTGACATGAACCTTGTTCGATATGGGAATAATCGTCCGTGGAGGGTGGTTTACTCACATAGTTGACGATTTGCCCTTGCCAGAAGTGTGCCCATGTGGTATGCGCACTGCGAGGCAAGAGATCAGGAGGAGCAGTTTTGGCCACGAAGGAAACGACGGCAACCAAGCAGACAGCCGAGTCCAGCGAGGAGACCGAGACCAAGAAGAAGGCCAGCTCTACCACCGCGCGTAAGACCTCCGCCAAGAAGACCAAGGCCACGAAGGGCACCACGGCTGCCAAGATCGATGAGAAGACTTCACGTAAGACTTCGGCCAAGAAGGTCAAGAAAGAGGAGGAGCTTTCTCAGGACGACATCAGCCAAAGCGATGACCCGGAAGATCTTGACGTCGATAACCTTGATGAGGATCTTGACGACGTCGAATCCGAGGACGTCGATGATCTTGAAGATGCCGATGCCGAGTCGGACGACGAAGACATTGACGATGAGGATGACGAAGACGAGGAAGACGAAGGCAAGGCCGCATCGAAGGCTCCTGAGCAGCCCAAGGAAAAGGGTGCTTATGTGGTTTCCGACACGGATGATGAAGAAGAGAACATCATCCCCGCCGGCAATCCGAAGCGTCGTGTGATTGCGGCAGGCGCCACCGCCGACCCGGTCAAGGACTACCTCAAGCAGATTGGTCGCGTCAGCCTGTTGAACGCCGAACAGGAAGTTGACCTGTCCGAGCGCATCGAGGCCGGCCTGTACGCCCAGCATCTGCTCGATACCGAAAGTGAAGGCATGGAGTTCAAGCGCAAGCGTGAACTCAAGTGGGCCGCCGCCGACGGCAAAAAGGCCAAGGATCATCTGCTGGAGGCCAACCTGCGACTCGTGGTCTCGCTTGCCAAGCGCTATACCGGCCGCGGCATGCTGTTCCTCGATTTGATTCAGGAAGGCAACCTTGGTCTGATTCGTGCCGTCGAGAAGTTCGATTGGAAGAAGGGCTTCAAGTTCTCCACCTACGCCACGTGGTGGATTCGTCAGGCCATTACCCGTGCTATGGCCGATCAGGCCCGTACCATTCGTGTGCCCGTGCACATGGTCGAAGTGATCAACAAGCTGAGCCGTGTGCAGCGCCAGATGCTGCAGGATCTGGGCCGTGAGCCTACGCCGGACGAGCTGGCCCGCGAGCTGGACATGCCGGTCGAAAAGGTGCAGGAAGTGCAGAAGTACGGCCGCGAGCCCATTTCCCTGCACACCCCGCTCGGTGAGGACGGCGATTCCGAGTTCGGCGATCTCATCGAGGATACCGATGCCATTGCTCCGTCCGATGCAGTGGCGTTCTCCCTGCTGCAGGAGCAGTTCAAGCAGGTGCTGGAAACCCTGTCTCCGCGTGAGGCCGGTGTGATCAAGATGCGTTACGGTTTGGAGGACGGCCAGCCGAAGACCTTGGACGATATTGGCCGTGTATATGGCGTGACCCGAGAGCGTATCCGCCAGATCGAATCCAAGACCATGTCCAAGTTGCGCCACCCGTCCCGTTCGCAGACCCTGCGCGACTTCCTGGATCAATGACGGTCGGCCCGCTTAGCAGGCCGACTGCGCGAGGAGTTTGACAGCCCACAGGGCTGTCAAACGACGGAGCCATCCGTTGAAGGCTCCCCTGAAGAGGGGAGCCAAATTATTAGAAAATAGGACTGTATGCCCAAAGAAGAATACGGCGCTAAGGATTTATCCGTCCTTGAGGGTCTGGACGCGGTACGCAAGCGTCCGGGTATGTACATCGGTACCACGGACTCGCAGGGTCTTATGCACTGCCTGTGGGAGATCATCGACAACTCCGTCGATGAGGCGTTGGCCGGTTTTTGCAACAACATTGTCGTTACTCTGCACACTGATGGATCGGTGGAAGTCGCAGACAACGGCCGAGGCATTCCGGTCGATAAGGAACCGAAAACCGGGCTATCCGGCGTGGAAGTTGTCCTGACCAAGCTGCACGCGGGCGCCAAGTTCGGCAATTCGTCCTATAACGCGGTCGGTGGCCTGCACGGTGTGGGCTCTTCTGTGGTCAACGCATTGAGTTCCCGTCTTGATGTGGAAGTCGATCGTGACGGCAAAACCCATCACATGGCCTTCCATCAAGGGCATCCCGGCGTATACGCAGACGCTGATCCAGCCAACCCATCTCCGGACTCGCCGTTCAAACGTACCCGTAAGAACAAGCCCACCGAGCTGGAAATCATCGGCAAGGTTTCGCCCAAGACCACCGGAACCCGCATTCGTTACTGGTACGATCCGGAGATATTCAATAAAACCGCTGAATTCTCATATGAGCAGCTCATCGACCGTGTGCGTCAGACCAGTTTCCTAGTGCCCGGTCTTAAAATCACCATCGTCGATGAGAACGTGCCGGAAACCAACGGGGCCGATACGGTCGGCACTGAGCCCAACGAAGATGTCGCAGTCGTAGCCGAATCACTGAATGCGAACGAAACGGCTAACGCAACCGAGTCATTCTCCGGCGAAGACTCCCCACTTGACGGATTCGCCGAGCTTCCGGACGATGCGTCTGTTGACGGCGATACCGAGGCTCCGGACGAGGAGGATTTCTCGCTGTCATCCGCCACTGAAGTGGTTGATGGCGCTTTTGGCGAACAGCCTGCCCATCCGCGTACGGTCGAATTCCTGCACACCGGTGGCGTCAAGGATTTCGTGGACTTCCTGTCCAAAGGCGAGCCCATCTCCGATATCTGGCGCATTCAGGGTGAGGGCACCTACAAGGAAGAGACCCAGGCCGTGGGCGAGGGCGGCGAACTGCATGCCCAGGAGATCGAACGCACTTGCGGTGTAGACATCGCCCTGCGTTGGGTGAATGGTTACGACACCACGATCATGAGTTTCGTGAACATCGTGGAGACGCCTGGCGGCGGTATGCACGTGGACGGCTTCATGAATGCTATCACCAAGCAGATTCGCAAGGCCGTGGAAGACAACGCCCGCAAGCTCAAGGTGAACCTCAAGGACTCCGCCATGAAGGTGGAGCGTGACGACATCCAGGCCGGGCTCGTGGCCGTGGTCACCGCACGTGTGGCAGAACCGCAGTTCCAGGGGCAGACCAAGGATGTGCTTGGTACCGCGCAGGTCAAGCCGATCGTCACCAGGCTCACCGACAAGCAGTTCGGCGAGATGATCACCGGTTCCAAGCGCGGCTACAAGGAGCAGTCCGCCCGCGTGCTGGAGAAGATCGTCGGCGAGATGCACGCGCGTATCCAGTCGCGCAAGGCCAAAGAGGTCACGCGCCGCAAGAACGCGCTCGAATCCGCTTCCATGCCGGCCAAGCTGTCCGACTGCCAGCCGGGCAACGACGACGTGGCCGAACTGTTCATCGTCGAAGGTGATTCCGCACTCGGTACCGCCAAGGCCGCCCGCAACGCCGGCTTCCAGGCGCTGCTGCCGATTCGAGGCAAGATCTTGAACGTGCAGAAGGCCTCGATCACACAGATGCTGTCCAATAAGGAATGCGCGGCCATCATCCAGGTGGTGGGCGCTGGTTCGGGCCAAAGCTTCGACATCGAACAGTCGCGTTATCACAAGATCATCATGATGACTGATGCTGATGTGGATGGCGCGCACATTCGTATTCTGCTGCTGACGTTGTTTTACCGGTATATGCGCCCGCTTATCGAACATGGTTACGTGTATGCGGCCGTGCCTCCGCTGCACCGTATCGCGCTGACCGGCTCGCATAAGGGCGAATACATCTACACGTATTCCGATGACGAATTGGCCGGCAAACTGGCCGACCTCGATAAGAAGCGCATCGGCTACAACGATGATATTCAGCGGTACAAGGGTCTCGGCGAAATGGATGCCGATCAGCTGGCAGACACCACCATGGATCCGCGCACGCGCATGCTGCGCCGCATTCGCATGGAAGACGCCGCCCAGGCTTCCGAGATCTTCAATCTGTTGATGGGTGATGAAGTGCCGCCTCGCAAACAGTTCATCGTGGATAACGCCGATGACTTCGACCGTTCCAAGATCGATACCTGATCGAAGACGTCGCTGATAATGACATCGTGCTTACCGAGAATTTCCGTAATTGGCGTTTGAGATGAGCACGTTGTCATATGTTTTATGCGTGTTGCCCATGAGTTATTCGATAGACTGATGACATCGTTATCACAGCCAGTGTCGTCTATGGGATAGGAAGTGGGTTATGGCCAGTCTGCTGCTTGCCGTCATCTACGTGGCGTTTATCAGCTTGGGGTTGCCGGATTCCCTGCTGGGGTCGGCATGGCCCACCATGAGCCAAGATCTGAACGTGCCGGTATCTTGGGCGGGCGGCATTTCCGCGGTGATTTCCATGTTTACCATCGTCTCGGCGTTGCTCTCGGACCGTATGACGTTGAAATTCGGCGCGGGCAAAGTCACTGCAGTTTCCGTGGCGCTGACCGCAATGGCCTTGGCCGGCTTCTCCGTCGCCCCGAATTACTGGGTGTTGTTGCTGATTGCCATACCATACGGTCTTGGCGCAGGCGGCGTTGATGCGGCGTTGAACAACTACGTTGCCATTCATTACGAAAGCCGGCATATGAGCTGGTTGCACTGCATGTGGGGCGTCGGCGCATCGGTGGGGCCGTACATTATGGGCTATGCGCTTTCGCAAGGCCAAGGCTGGCCATGGGGTTATCGGTACATCGCCATCCTGCAAGTGATGCTGACCGTCATTTTGGTGTTCAGCCTGCCGTTGTGGAAGAAGCGTGGTATTGCCGCAGCCGGCGAATCATCCGGCGAAACCGCGCAGTCGGACGAAAACACTGATGGAGAGACGGTCGCCGAGCGTAAACCCCTCGGCGTTGCCGGTGTACTGGCCATACGCGGCGCCAAAGAAATCCTCGTGATGTTCTTCTGCTACTGCGCCATCGAATCCACAGCTGGTCTATGGGCCTCCAGCTACATGGTGATGCACAGCGGCATCGATAAGATCACCGCTGCCAGCTGGGCCAGCCTATTCTATGTAGGCATTACTGTGGGCCGCGCGCTTTCCGGCTTCCTGACCATGCGATTCAAGGACCCGGTTATGATCCGCCTCGGCCAGGTACTGGTATTGGCCGGTATCCTCGTTATGTTTGTGCCGTTGCCGCATCATCTTGGTGTGGTTGCGGGGCTGATTATCGTAGGCCTCGGCTGTGCGCCCATATACCCATGCGTGATTCATTCGACTCCCGTCTACTTCGGCGAGGATAATTCCCAGGCCATTGTCGGCGTGCAGATGGCCTGTGCCTATGTGGGATCGCTGCTGATGCCGCCGCTATTCGGCGTCATCGCGCAGTATGTGACCATCAGCCTGTATCCATGGTATTTGCTGGTGCTGTTGGTGCTCATGGTGGCTATGCATGAGCGTCTGCGCAAGCTGCGCGGCTGACCGTGTGCACGTTTGGGCTCTCCGCTTACTATGCTTGTAGCCCATGGTGATAAGTGAAGAAGAACATGAACAGATGCCGGAGCCCGTACGGGAACGACTGGAAGCGCTGAAGGATGCGCAGGGCTCGGTAATCGTAATTGGTTCGATGAATGCCGATTACACAGTGACGACTAAACGACTGCCCAAGCCGGGTGAGACCGTCCAGGGCGGTGCCATGAAGGTGATGCCCGGCGGCAAGGGTGCAAATCAGGCGTCCGCTGCAGCCCGTCTCGGCTTGAACGTCCAGCTGCTGGGTGCAGTGGGCGACGATGCCAATGCGGATTTCCTGCTGAGCAAACTGGACGAGGCCGGCGTTGACACCGCCGATGTCCTGCATGTCGAAGGCCCCAGCGGCACCACGGTGATCACCGTCGGTGCCGAGGGAGAGAACACCATCGTCTATTCTCCGGGAGCCAATTCCAAGGCGGCTGCGGGCTATGTGCAGTCGCATCGATTGACCATCGCCGGTTGCTCAGTGCTGGGACTGTGCCTGGAAAGCCCGATTTCCACCGTGGTCGCCGCCGCTCAGACTGCGCATGACGCCGGTGTGACTGTGCTGCTCAACGACTCGCCGTTCATGGACGAGCTGCCCCATGAACTGGTGGAGGTTACCGATATCCTGCTGGTCAATCAGCATGAAGTGGCCCAGCTGTTGGGGCTGCCGGACGGCGATGTGGAGTCGCTCAACTGGTATGAAGTCGCCGAACGATTCACGGATTACGGCTTTGATCGCGCCATCGTGACGCTTGGTGCATCCGGTTCCGTGGTGATCGAAAGCGGCCGTTGGCATCGTGTGTCTGCAGCGCAAGTCAAGGCGGTGGACACCACCGGTTGCGGCGACTCGTTCATGGGTACCGTGCTTGCGGGGCTTGCCGCCGGCTATACGCTGCTGCAGTCCGCGCAGATCGGCTCCTATGTTTCCGCCTATGCCGCCACGAAGATCGGCGCCCAAAGCGCCTACGGCACCGCCGACGAGGTCATCGCATACTTCAGCTGAGACCCGATCGGTTCCCCTCTGTGATAAGACTGATTCCTCACAAGGGGCGGTCATGATGTGATTCCCTTTGCCCCCTCTCTGACGAGGGGCTCCCGTGAAGCGGGCGAGGGAGAGATGCGCAGGCCCCGCCTGCGAGCAATGGACTCCCAACCGGAATCTTCACGATGTTTCCCCGCATCGCTACAATCGAACATATGTGCGAAAGCTTGAGTCTGTTTTCTGAACCTACCAAAGCGTGGTTCGAACATGCCTTCGGTCAGCCGACCGAGGCACAGGCTCAGGCATGGCCGGCGATCCATTCCGGACGGAACGTATTGGTCATCGCTCCTACTGGCTCCGGTAAAACATTGGCCGCGTTTCTTTCCGCCATTGACCGGCTGATGACCGTGTCTCGTACGCGGCGTGCGGGCGTGCGTGTGCTGTATGTTTCGCCATTGAAGGCGCTCGCAGTCGACGTGGCCAAAAACCTCGCACAGCCGTTGGAGGGTATCGCTGCGCAATGTGAGGCGCAGGGGCTGCCCGCGCCGAAAATCGCGGTTGCCAACCGGTCCGGCGACGCCACTGCTCAGGAGCGTCGGCGCATCGCCTCCCATCCGCCGGACATCCTTGTCACCACGCCCGAATCGCTCTATCTGCTGCTCACTTCCAAGGCCGGGCGGATTCTCGGCACCGTCGACACGGTAATCGTCGATGAGATTCATGCGGTGGCCGGTACCAAGCGTGGTTCGCATCTGGCATTGAGCCTTGAACGGTTGGAAAACCTGGTCGCCGAATCGCGCAGACGCGACGCGATGGACCGCAATGACGGCGAATCCAAGGTTTCGGATGATTCCGGTAATGAACCTCTTCTGCAGCGTATCGGGCTGTCCGCCACGGTCAATCCGCCCGAAGAAGCCGCACGTTTTCTGACAGGCGGCAGACCGGTTACCATCGTGAATCCCGGCGGCAGGCCCGCGATGGATCTGCGTATGGTCGAACCACTGGAAAACATGCGCGATCTGCAATCTGTGAACGCCAAGCAGCGCGTCGGCGGCGTGGACTCCGAACGTCCGACTCCGCATATCAGCGGTGTTACGCCGGCCATGCAACGGTTGGCGGAGCGCAAGGGAATCGTGCAAACGGGCGATTCCGGTTTGTCTGCGGGTGGGAATGGCGTGCTGGTCGGCGGCGAAGCCGGTGCTGGTGGAGATGGCGCCCTGTTGTCGGGCGAGCGTACGACAGGCGGCGCCTTTGACTCCGCTGTGCTGGTCGGTGCGGCCGGAGACCGGACTTCTGGCTCCATCTGGCCGGTTGTGGAACGCAGCGTGCTTGATGAGATTCTGGCACATCGCACCACGTTGGTGTTCGTCAATTCGCGTGGCGTGGCCGAGAAGCTCACTGCGCGGCTCAATGACCTTTATGCACAAACCCGGCATGAAGTCGATCCCGACTTGGTGCGGGACATGGGGTCGCCCGAAGGCCGTGAGGGTTTCGCCTCGCATTATGATGCGGTGGTCGGTTCCACCACCATGCTGGTCGGCTCGCATGAAGGCGATGACGTCATCGCCATGGCCCACCATGGTTCGGTCTCCAAAGAGCGACGAAAGATGATCGAGGAACGGCTCAAACGCGGCGAATTGCGTTGTGTGGTGGCCACCTCGAGCTTGGAACTGGGCATTGATATGGGTTCGGTCGATCTGGTGATTCAGATTGACACGCCTCTGTCTGTTTCCTCGGGTTTGCAGCGGGTGGGCCGTGCCGACCATCAGGTGGGCGGTGTCTCGCATGCGTTGTTCTATCCGTTGACCCGCCAGCAGATCGTTACCGGCGCCGCCAGTCTGGAGTCCATGATCGCCGGCGATATCGAGCCGCTTGCCGTATTGAAGAATCCGCTTGATGTACTTGCCCAGCAGACCGTGGCCGCCGCCGTGATGCATGACCTCAAAGCGGACGACTGGTATGTCACCGTGCGCCGGTCGGCACCGTTTGCCGATTTGCCGCGTGACATGTTCGACGCGGTGATCGGCATGATGTCCGGCGAATACAACACCGAGGAGTTTTCCGCCTTCCGGCCGCGACTGGTGTGGAATCGGGATAACGGTTTTATCTCGGCACGTCCCGGCTCGCAGAAAGTGGCGGTCACTTCAGGCGGTACGATTCCTGATCGAGGCCTGTACACCGTGGTATTGCCTGAGGTGGATGCCGGCAAAGGGCAGCGCCGTGTGGGCGAACTCGATGAGGAGATGGTCTATGAATCGCGTGTCGGCGATGTGATCACACTCGGCACCTCCACATGGCAGATTCAGGACATTACGCGCGACCGTGTGGTCGTCACCCCGGCGCCCGGACGAACTGCCCGACTGCCATTCTGGCATGGTGAGGGAGCTGGACGTGACTACGGTTTCAGCCGCGCCATAGCCCGCTTCACCCGTGAAATCGCCGACGGATTGGTGATGGAGCAAGGTGGCTATTCTGGCTTCCCTCTCCGAGGGGAGCTGTCCGCGGAGCGGACTGAGGGGAGGAGCACTCCGACCTTCACCCACGCAATCCTCGCCCGCCTCCACCAAGACGGTCTCGACTCTAACGCCATCGCCAACCTCGCCCGTCTACTTTCCGAACAACGGGCCGCCACCGGTGCGGTCCCCAGTGATCGGACCCTTATCGTGGAACGTACCCGAGATGAAGATGGTGGCTGGCGCATTGTGCTCTTAAGCCCGTTCGGCCGCCGCGTCCACGAACCCTGGTCCATGGCCATCAGTCGCAGACTCAGCCAACGCTATGGATTTGACGGTCAGGTATATGCCGCTGATGACGGCATCGTACTGCAGTTGCCGGAAGGCGACGGACACATTCTCGCGTGTGACCTATTCCTGTTCGACCCTGAAGATCTCAGGGCGGACGTGGAACGCCAAGTGGGCGAATCCGTGTTGTTCACCTCGAGATTCCGCGAATGCGCCGCACGCTCACTGTTCATGCCCCGCTCCGATCCTGGTCGTCGTGTGCCGCTCTGGCAACAGCGTCTTCGTGGCGCAC